>Ga0257119_1000022_pt1 | contig 200899 bp, 201 predicted proteins | sample SI112_200mmetaG_FD_190179 | JGI IMG/M metagenome (GOLD analysis project Ga0257119, IMG submission 190179) | Marine microbial communities from Saanich Inlet, British Columbia, Canada - SI112_200m | ecosystem: Environmental > Aquatic > Marine > Inlet | place: Canada: British Columbia | collected... | reverse complement strand
GCAAATGTTTTTTGACAAGAAGGACAATGGCTTACGCAAGCATAAAAGGCGTTAATTTCTTCATGGCAATGAGGACATTTTATAAAGTTTACAACCATACTTTAGCTTATTAAACGCTGAAACCAACTTGACTTTCTTTTAATCGGTTCCCGAGGACCAAATTTTTCTTCTAAATATTTTTCAATTCCTGGATCTAAGTATATTACCAATACTGTTGAGATTGCATCATGGTAGTGTTTTCTCAAATATTCATCTGAATCGTCGTCTAATTTTAGTTTTTTAATGAAATCATCTAAAAACTCTTTTTCATCTGCCGGGTTTTCCTGTTCAAGAAAATCAAAAAACTGATATGTCACGCTTAACATCATATCGCCCCAGGAACCGACATAAAATGCCAATGGCCGGTAAAAACCATGGTCACGCTTATAAAAAGACATTGTACTTATGGCATTTTCATAAAACAATGTTTCATCATGAGGAAGGCCAGAAATCAGTCTACTACATTTCGGACAGGTCATTTCATGAGCAATCAAAACCAGCTTTGCTAAACATTCCTTGCACTCAAAACAATGTTGGTTGGTGCGGATGGACATAATATTACTATTTACTTTTCATAATTAATCTTTTGGTCTGGGATTATTTAATAATTGACTGGATTTCAATGTCAGGTACGCATTTTCCCTGAAAAATTGAATCTTGATAAGCACAAGTTATTCCTTTCCATTCGCCCGTGATGGTTATGATATCACCCTTATTATAAAAAGGAGAGAGTGATCCGTCACTGTTAATTATTACTTCAAATGGTTGGGCGTAAAACATGTCATAATAATTATCACCATTCTTTATCTTTAATGCGTATGCATTATATGATTCCATCTGGGTAATTATTTCGCCAGTCCAAGTTACCTTTTGTGGTTCATCTGAAACTGTCCTCAACGCAAAAACAACAGTACTAACAATAATAAATACGGCAATTATTATTCCCGCACTTAACCATGATATTTTGTTATTTTTCATATAGTTTTAATTATTTAACACTACCCAAGATTCTTCAAAAACTCATAAATCCTCACCATCGCCCAAGTATCCAATTTACAATACTCCAATAAATCTTTTCTAATTTTCTCTTTTTCCGCTTCACTTGCTGTTTCAAAAACCATTTTCTTCCAAGAGTTCATAGCCATTGAGCCATCGCTTATGTTTAGACCTTCATAACTCAAGTCAGGGTCAAGCACAGGTAATACTTTTTTAATTGAATACTTGCCTTTGAAATCTTTGTGTACGTAAAGATTCTTTTGGAATATTTCCATTAGATCAAATACTCTTTCGTTCAAGCTTTCCATTAGCTCTGAATATTCTGGGTATACTTCGCCAATATACTCATGACATTTGCTTTCAAACTTCTTGTTCCAAACAACAATACTACCCTCATCACCAATAACTTCTTTCAAAGCTTCGGTAAGTGGTTTCATTGGATTCGTATCACCCGCATCAGCTAAAAACTCTTTGTGCTCATACTCCCCGCCTGGTTCTCTTTGAATATGCAATGAATATTGAAACGGGATTTGCATATATGGCCTGCATCCTTCATAGATTGGCACTGCTGTTGGATAGGTTTCGTAATCTAAATAATAAAACGGGTATTTCATCTGCTCTAATAACTCATTGATTTCTTCTGATTTATTTGTTGTTATGCCCGTTTGTGTAACGTCTACATGAATTCTTTGATTTTTTGATAATTCAAAATCGGCTGGCACATCATAAATACTTAAACAGTCACGGTCTATCAGCCCACGCAATCGCTTTGGACTGTTCCCAATAAGAGCAATATCATGCACTGAATATTCCGGCATGTCTGGATACAGATAACCAAATGCTGGGCAATGGTTTGCTCGAGATTTATTAATACAATCGCAAGAGGATGGTTCATTTTCTTGTGCCATCGTCTCTCTCATTACTTCGATATGATTATTAATTTCTTCCTCTAGAACATGCACTGTTTCTGTAATATCTGTGATAGCGATCAGGTCTGTAGGATTTATTTCACCTTTCCGCACGTATTCTTTATCAAGTTCCAGCAAATTCACGCGCCCGACGTTGTGGCCGGCTAGTTTCAGGACAACGTATTGGAAGCCTGCGTCATAGAGGTGTTCTTTTTTGCTATTCTTTTTATCCGCTGTGTCACAGGTAGAGCCTTTTGTTTCATTGATAACCCAATATTCATTTTCTTTGTCCCACTCGAGCATATCAACCATTACATACAAACCATTTGCTTCAAATGTAGCTTGGAAGATAACCTTTTTACCTTCGTCTAGTAGCGTCTGAGTGTCGATTACAGCTTGCTGGGTCATGCTTTTGACCAAGACTCCATTAGGGAATAGTTTTCTTCCCCAAACCTCGACTTTCTTTCCACTTTTTATCAGCTCTCGACTAAAATCATCCAGTTCTTTTTTAACCAAAACTTCTGGTTTCTTTTTTGAGAACCAGAGGTATGAGGGGCAGGTTAGGAATTTGAGGTAGTCGGATTTTGTTAGGGGGTTGTTCATTTTGAAAAGTGGGCCTAGGATAAGTAGACTGAATCCTACTTTTACTTAATTATATCCCAATTATTAAGGTAATAATTCATTTCATGGTTTTGATTTCCTAAATAGATATTCCCGTTTCTAAACATTATCCTGACGCGATATTTTTTATATTTCTTTATATATTTGATCGCATCATGCGTAACCTTTTTATCCATCTCTATATAAGGAAGTATCAAAAAATTATTATCTTTTTTCCCTCGCAAAACGAAAATATAATATATAGACCCAGAATCATGTCTTTCGAAGGAAACTTTTCTCACGTCAAAATTATAATCATTAAAACTATTAATATTGGCAGTCTTAACTTGAACACTAATAAGCTTATTTTCTTTTGTCGCAATAATGTCCATTCCAACATCAACACTCATTATGCTGGCATTAAACCCTTTAAACAATAACTCTGAACAAACTAGATGCTCTCCGCCTTTTCCGGTATAACCGCTACCAATTTTGATTTTTTCTACTTCTTCCTCTTCCTCTTCCTCTATTTTGTTATTTTTTTTAAATTCTTTTTTATTCAAATTGAGGCTATAAGTACTCCTGCCAACTTTTATAAAATCAGAAGATTCTTTTTTACTTCTTATATCCCTTATAATTTGAGAATTCATTGATGCATCTGGGGTCGCTCCTTCAGTTTCCAAGATTCCTGCTTCCAAAGCCAAACGGGTGATCTCATTATAATGCAATGCTTTTTTCTCTCGCTTTAATATTTCTACTGCTGATGTTTTAAATTTATTCATGTATCTTATTTTATTTATTTATCAATTTTGAAACAATAAAATGATATTTACTGTCATTTAAATTTCTAATAACTCCCAATTAGAAAAGTCATCAGCGTTAAGTTCTGTTCCTTGTTCTTTGTAGCACATCCAGCGACCGGAAAAATCTTTGGAATTTGTATTTGCCACAATTCCGCCGAAAATATTTTTATGTTTCTTTGTGTATTCTTGCAAACCATCGCTTTTTTCTCGTGCATCTTTAATCGTGTTTCCGCTTTTCGTATCAAATAAGCCTATTTTCCCATCTTTAAATTTCACAATAAAATCAACATAAAAAGGCTTTTGTTCATTATTTTCAGTATATGGTACTGCAAAAAATGTAGCATCTCTGTCGCCATTTTTAAACCACCATTCAATCTGATCTGATTTCTCAAGAAATTTGATAAAAGCTTCTTCAGTTTTCCATTTATTATCGTAATAAAACGGCCTCATTACTGATAAATCGGTTTTAAACTCCGTAAAGTTTCCACCAAAATTCAACATTTCAGGCAATTCCCAATCAACTGATTTTTGTAATTTTGCTTCTCTTTTCTGGTTTTCGACAATGTATTTTTCTTTGGTACTATCAATAACATTAATAAAATGTTGGCTATTTTTCGGGCTTAACACAATATTTATGATTTCAGAAAAGCGGTCGGTATAGTTCAGCCCAAGCCGCATTCTAAAAAAATAATAAATTGATTCCTTTAATCTACCAATAGAACGGTCTTCAGGATAGAACGGAGACAGATTATTTTTTACAAAAAAATCATAAAGCTTTTGCAAATCAACTTCATTCTGAGTGTTGATTTTGGTTTCCCCTTTAATTTTAGCGTTTGTCAGGTTATCAACACCCTCTGCTTCATAGTCGGAGATTAAAGACAATTCAAGTTTTTGACTTTTGGTTTCAATTTTCTTTTCAAGATTATACGCCTTTGCCTCAGCTAAAAAGATATTGATAAATTTCGGGCTTAAACGAGTTTTTTCTCTCTGTCGCAAACGATAAACGGAATCTAACTTAATTGATTTGTAATTTTCGATTCTTTGGCTTGTATAAATTGTTATATAGTTTTTTGCCATGTCTTCCTTTATTTCAATGTCAGCAAGGTTAGTGAACACAAAACCATGATTTAATATTTCTTGCTTGTAATGTCCTGTCTCGGGTTCAGGCATACGCATAATTCGTCCAACTGTTTGGACCGAAAAAGTGAGACTTTTCCAATCTCTAAAAAGCACCAAAACTTGAGCGCGTGGACAATCCCAGCCTAAAGCAATAGCTTGCTTGAATATCAAAACTTCGGTTTCGTGATTATTTTTTGCTATATTTTTAAGATTTTCTTTTTCTTCTGACAAATAAATCGCCAGTTTACCAGTTTCTGTTGTCATTCCATATTTATCTTTCAAAATACGCACAACATCATTTTTGACTTGATCTTCCGCTTGTGTTTTTCGATCTGGTAGTTGAATAAGTAAAAGTGGATTGATGTCAATTCCAGATTCTTTGTATGCTTTGGCAATTTCCGTTCTTTTCTTTAAGGCTTCTTCAATTACCATCGCATCTGTTCCGTCCACGGCGAGCGTGGTTTGCAATCTATTGCCAGATAAAACATTTTTAAAATTTGAATTGAGGATGACTGACTTTTTGATCATGCCTTGCAATTTTACATCTTCCAAAGGTACAGAAACAATCTCATCAGGACTCGAAATAACCGGAGTGGCGGAAACTTCAATTGTCAATCTTGGGGCAATGTCGGAAATTAAATCTTGCGAAATTTCGCTGGTAGCGTGGTGATGACTTTCGTCAATAATCAGAACAACTTCTCGTCCTTCTTCTTTTGTATTCTCAACAATCTTGCCAAGATAAAACTCATTTTCGTTCTCTTTTACAATTACATTTTTGTCTTTTTTATTTATGCTTTCCCAATTTAAAAACAAAATTTCATTTTCGCCAATTTGCTTATCGGTCAAATCTTCAAAACCTGAACATTCCAAAGCTCTTGTATCTTCATAATACTTTTCCAGCTTTTCTTTACTTTGAGTGTGTAGTTTTCTTGGAGCTGTCCAAATAAATGAAATTGGGGTTTTGACTTCATTGTCGTCAATGAGTTGCTTTAAAAATTCCGCCGTCATTATAGTTTTACCTGAGCCGGTCGGTGCTTTGAAAATGACTTTCTTCTTGCCACTTTGAGCCAGCAATTCCTTACTTCTTGAGAGGAGTTTTTTTATAGCCGTATTTTGATAGTCTTTTAGTTGCATAGTTTTTCCATTATTTAAATATTCTGCGATAAACACGAAGTATCGCTTCGGGTATTGGTAATAATTTAACTTTTAATTTCATATCCTCAAACTCTTCATCAAAAGTATCATCGCTAAGTGAAAATACATAAACACTAAATTTCCCGTTCATCTTGGCTATTTCTTTTTTGAAAACATCTATAGCATGAAGATCATAAATAATTCCAGTATATCGTTTTCTGTTACCGAAAACTACATATTGCTCGTTTGATTTAATTTTTTCAAATGTATTTTCCTTTACGCAAAGCATATCTGTTGCTTTTTTAGTAAGCAAAGTTTTATTTTTGTCTGTGGATTTGGCTGGGACAAATGCGGTTTTGAAATATTTGAGATTACCTCCCAAGCCTTCTTTTTTCCCGTTGAAATTTTTAATTCCATAGAGCCTCAAATTATTTTCTTCAATCTTTACTTCAAGCTTATCGTATTTTTCTTTATTTTTTTCTTTGATATTGCCCAAATCTTCGATTATCGGATCGATATTTCCCAACATTTTTTCATTTAGTTTTTTTTCGAAAATGATTATTTTCTCAGTACCAGTAAATTTATATCCTTTGATAACATTTTTAATTCTTAAATGGGTTATTTCTTCTGCGATTTTATTTTCATTATTAGTGCACAAAATAAATTTTCTCGTGCCTTTATCCTGTTGATTTAATTCTAATACCGCTTGACCCGTGGTACCCGAGCCTGCAAAAAAATCTAATATAGTCGCATCTTTTTTGTCTGTCCCCACTCTAATGCAATCCATAACAGCGTATGGTGATTTTGGAAATTGAAAACTTCCAGAAAAACCCATAACTTTGTCAAGATTTCCAGTACCATGCTCACTTGCAGAATATTTTTTATCGTCCCAAAAACTTTTTGGCGTTTCCCCCTTTAAATCAGACGAAAATTTAAAATAAATTTGCGGACCATATTTTGTTTTTTTTACTTTGAGATCTCCTTTTTTAAACATCGGCTCAATATCTTCTTTTCCTCTTCTCCATATTCGCTTTTGTCCTTTTGTGTCAATAGGGAAAATTGTTATTTTAAGTTCTTTTGTTGCGCTTACATTTCCATTTTTAGGATCAAAAAAAATTGGGTAATAACGCTCGAGTATAGTACCATCCTTTTTTGTGGCAAGACTGTCCTGTCCTTCTTTTCTTAAATTTCTCTCCTCATACCATTTTCCATCTTTTCCTTTATAAAATTTATGACTTTTATTCTCTGGATCTACATAAAAAGGGGCTACTTTAGTTGAAATATTTTTTGAAAAAAAGAGTGCGTATTCATGTTGTAATGCTACTTTACGTTTACTTTTTCTTCCACCAGGATTTATTCTAATGGCAATTGTCCCCAGATGATTATTTTGTCCAAAAATATCTTCCAAAAGCATCCAAAGACGAGGAACCTCATTATCGTCAATAGTTACACAAATAACCCCACCACTTGCGAGTAAATTTTTAGCAATATTTAAGCGATGATACATAAGTGAAACCCATTTCGTATGTCTATATGGATCTTCTTCATCTACAAAATCATTATTGTATTTCCAGTCTTTTGCACCAGTGTTGTATGGCGGATCAATATAAATAACATCTATCTTCCCTTTATGTGTGTAATTCAAAACTGAAAGAGCATGATAATTGTCTCCTTCAATCAATAAATTTACTGGTTTGTCTGGATCAGTAATTATTTCTTTGTTATTCACTTCTTCCAAAATTGGCAATTCAGTTTTACATTGCTCAACAACATTTTCTGGCTTATCGGCCCAAACAAGACCGTATTTTTTGCGTTTACGAAGCTGATCAATCTCGTTGATTAACTCTTTTCTGCTCCAATTTGTATAATCTTTTTTTGCCATAGTTTAATTTCAATTAAACAATATTATTGTAATTGATTTTTTTTTTACAAATAAATCATTTTCAAAGCGGAGAAACCAACGCATACCCCCATTTTAACACACCAAACCAAAAACCTCAACCTCTCACCTCTAATTTTACAAAAAACATTACCAAATATAAAAACGCCCCAGAAGGGGCGTTTTAAATAGTAAAATCACTTATACATGCTTGCAATCACTCATTTATTTGACTTTTTAAATTCGATGCTACTTTTAAAATTGTTTCTTTTATCTCCTGCATATTACCAATTTCTTCGCCCACTTCATGAACCATAACTTCAGCAATGGCTTCTGCAATATGGATTACCGCATAAAAAACGACATCTTTTGTTACCATATATGAAGGGAAATCTGTATTTGTATAAACAACTATTTTTCTTTTTTTCTTGTCAAATTCATAACTTTTCCATGAAGCTTCTGATCCCAATGATACAAATTGATGATCAAACTCAAATTGCTTTCCCTTTATTTTAATTATCTTCTTTTTTTGTTCATGCTTTTTTTTCGGCAATCTCTCTTGCCCTGTTTTTTTAGGCTTAACAGTTCCTTCATTATCTCCTTGACCACGTTTTTCTGCTGCAATTATTTCATTTTCGCCTAATTCATCCTTCGCCATGCCAGTTTTAGAATCAAGTTGAGAAGTATATGATTTTAAGTCTGATGACTCAATTACGGCTCTAGATATCTTTTCTTTCCAGACTTCAAGCTCATCAATTACATGTTTTTTTATTCTATCCTGACCTGATTTTTTTCTTGCTTCTTTTAATAATTCTTTAAACTCACCTCTTAAATATTCCTCTGCAACAGTATACTCTTCACTTTCCACAATAAATTCTTTTTTATTATGTGTAACAGGAATAAAATCAAGATGAATTTCGCCAATAATCCTTGAAATAGTCGGATGCTCCCCAATAGCAATTTTATCATACGTTGTAATCATTCTACCTCTTCGATATGTATGAAAACCATACAATCCTTTATTAGAACCTTCCTTTAACAACCCATACCATCCATGTATTTTCTCTCCTTTTGCTTTTCCTTTTTCAACATTTATAATAAATTTTTTATATGTTTTTTCAATCAAATCATATTTTCCGGGCTTACAAATTTTCCCATTGACTTTAACACTAATCTCCCTCTTCGCAATAAACGGTGCAAATCGCTTTTCAATATCATTTTTTAGTACTGAAGGCAACTGTGGCCAATATCTTTTCAATTTACTAATTTTCACAATTGTAAAATGAGAGCTATCAGCCTCATTCTCAGTTTTAACTGAAATTTGCCAATTTTTTCCCTTTAACCACTGTTCTTCGTCATATGTTGTGCTAAATTGTTTAGTTTTATTTGTAGGTGAAGTAATTATATCAAAACGACCACCTAAACTTGTACAAGCAGTTTTTAAGCCGAAACCAAATTCACCTAAACTATTTTTTTTCTCAGAATGAGCTAATGTTAAGGCCTTTACTAAAAACTTTTCGTTCATTCCAGTTCCATTATCAGCAATACTTATAGCAGATTTGTCAATTTTAATATTTATTTCTAATAATGTTCCATCTAGCCTTGCGTCAATTGAATTATCCACTAACTCAGCAATAGCTTGAGGAGAAGAATAACCCGATTTCCCAATCTTAGGCATCAAAGAAATATCAGGTGTAATATCATGGTTTGTTACTGACATAAAATTAAATTGTTATAAATATATTTTAATTAAAATAAGTAAGATAATCTTTTGGCACACCTTTAATATGCTTTTTTTCAGTTTTGATGGAATACTTTTTATAATCGTTATACTTGTGAATCATGACTTCACTTTCAAACAAATAATTATTATAACAACTCTTGAGAAAAATTTTATTTAACAAATATGGCTTAGTGTTTAAATATTCACTTATTAATAACCTACTATATATATATAACCATCTATCAGTGACAGTGTCCGGCATACTACTCGCTATCTGTAAAATCAATCCCTTAATATTTCCAATTTCTTTTATAATATATTTTTCATTAAAATCAAACACAAAAAAACATTTTCCTGATAATTCGAACTCTTTTACCCAATATGTAAAATTCATTATCACTTTCAAAAATTTTTTTGCTTTTTCTTTTTTCTTTTTTTCAAAAACAAATATTTCCTTCAAGAAGTCATCGACATAAATTATTTTATCTTTTTCTAATCTTTGTATTACCTTAGTCAAAATTTGCAATGTTCCACCTTTGTTATTGTTTACAATTTTATAGATACCAGCTGCGACAATTTGCCTAATTCTCTCTCTTGTAAGTTTCTCTTGATTAGCTAATTGTTGCAATGTAGTAAATTTATTTTCACCAAAACCATATCGGTTAATAAGACAAGCCGAAAACCTCCTATTTGAATCATTCAAAATTTTACTTAAATATTCCTCTGAAAATTCAATTGGTAAACTATAGTCTTCTTTAACTGCCGCTAGCTTACTGAAAAGCAGTCTGGTTTTATCATCACTTTTTAGCTTTGATAATTGTTCTTTACTTACACAAAATACTTTTTCTTTTTTTTCAATCTTTTTCACTACTGGGACTGGGTTAAATACTCGAGTATCAATTTGTGTTCCTGACAACAAATTACTAACAAAATCATCTAGCTCTGGTCGATTTAATATCAATTCTTCTACCTTTTTACATGCGTGCATTATTGTCGTGTGATCACGATTTAGTATTTTTCCTATTGCCGGAAAAGATAAATATAATTTAATTCTTAATATGTACGATATAACCTGCCTCGCTTCTGATACATGCTGTTGGCCTCTATGCTCAAGAAAAAGACTTTTTTTATTAATCGAATAATATAAAACAACTTCATCTATGACTTTATCAATTTTTTCAAATTCTTTTAAACCCATATAATAATTTAAAAAAAATTCACAACTTAAATTCTTTACTTTTTGACGAACCAAATTTTGCGCGAGCAATTTTTGTCGCCTTATCTATAATATTAAAAATTTTATTAACCTCTTCGGGAGCATAAGCATATGTGCTTTTATTTGCACAGTTGCTTAAAATCCTGATTTTATTTAAAACATCATTTGTTCTTTTTGTTGCGAGTCTCTTAAATTTTTCATTTTTTAATTCTTGGTTCCTCATATTTTATAATTTATGAACTTATACACACAATAGACTAACTAATTAGTTATAGTATATATTATTTATAATATAATGTCAAGATTTACATTCATTAACGCACTTTTTGTCTAAATTTAACTAAAAAAATGAACAGACACGAACCGCTCGCTTTCAAACAAAAAAACCTGCCTCCTGCAGACAGGCACCTTCTCCCATCAAGATGTCCTTCATTTATTACTAACTCAATTTAAGATAGCGGTTTTCTTGTAAAGATTCCCTTCCTGAATATTCCTATGATGAAAAAAAATTGTTCGTTCAATATCCCGTGCTGAAACTTTGAATTTCTTGGCGTAAAATCTCAATTTCATCAAATAATTATACCAGTTATTAAAATCAAAGTTAATGCCATCAGGTTTGACTTTGACAGAACCGTATAAAAAAAGGACTTGCCATACTCTAATATCAATCACTCCATAATTTTGAGGATCAATCATTGTTAAAAATGCCGATGCAGCAGGAATAGAAACTCCTTTAAAAGATGTTAATAATTCAATCCTTCGTTTTTCAAACTTAGTAGCAAGGACTTTTTTCGATATTGAGATTATCTCTTCTTCAGAATTTTGAAGATATAATTGCTTTGGACGTGGACTTTTCCACATTACAATTTTCATAAATTCGTCTTTTTTCAGATAACCTCGTTTTTTTACGTCTTTTAACTCATTAATAAGTTTCAAGGTTTCAGCGTGTTCATTTGTGTCAAGATTCTCTTTAATCAGCTCCTCCATGCTTGAGTATATTTTTTTTGTCATAATTTTCAATTATTAGATTCTTATATACGATTTAAGCAAGCCGCCTTAGTGAAATACATTAAGAATTGAAATCCTAATCTTTTTTCGGTTTAAATACTCCTTAACCGGACTAGAAACAGTATCTTCATTTATATTTCTTTCAACACAATACGTAGTTTCAAACCAATCGCGCAATTTTTTCACACCTCTACTTGAATTACAACTGCCACAACAAATAGTGATATTGTTCATTTGCATTCCATCTTTCAAATAAAATGGCGGGACTGGACTTAAATGCTCTATTGTTGCACTGTCCTTTCTGTTATTAATATCATATGGAAAAATCATCTCCTTATGACAATATACACAGTTTTTATCCCTCGTGCGAATTCTTTTCAATTCATTTTCGGGGATTCCAAATTGATTGTCATAAAAATTCAATCACAAAAAACAAAATTAGAAAAATGATAATATATGGGACAATTATTGAAGATAAAGCTACTAAAACTAGTTTCCGCTTTGAGAAATTACAATATTTATAATTTATTGAGTTAATTAGTGAATAAAATATTACAAAACTCACGATTGGAACCAAAGCTCCCCGGTACCCCATCCCATTTATTGCTGCTATTGCAATTGTTGTCGGCGTTATAGCAAATAAAGAAGTAATAAAAAACTTAAAGTTTGTGCTATGACGATATGATTTACTTTTTAATAGTTGTCGTCCTTTTTCTGAAAAATCTATCGGTAGTTCGTCGTTTACCTTTTTTTTCATACAAAATTATTTATTTTCTATATTCCAATTCTACCACAAATCCCCCCAAATTACAACGAAAAACAAGGAAAATGAAACATGTATTATGTATTATGGAGAAAAAAAACCTGCCTTTTCAGACAGGTTAATGCTTCGATTGTGAAGCATTTGGTTAAAGTATTAATTCAACATTGTATCCAACGCACTGAGAACCTCAGGTGAATAATCCTGGCTGTTCTTTTCAATGAACTCCTGGATAATCGTCTTGTGCTCTTCTTTCAGAGTCAGGGTCATGAATTTAATCTTTTTCGTTAACCCAGACTTTCGTCTCTCTTCCTGTGCAACACCTGGCAAGGGTACGCCTTCTTTGTCTTTGTAAACTTTCTCATGTCGATACCAGTTCGTGGTTTCCGGCGAGAAAAAGGACATTGCGTCTGCAACATCAATGATTTCCGCGTCTGGAGTTCCACCTTCCTCATGAATTTTGATTAAAGCACCGACAGCTTCAATCATCTCAGAATCATCAAAGAATTTCCTCAGCTCAGCACAAAAGAGTTTTGCACTTTGCAGAGCATGCGCTTTTTTGTAAGCGTCATACTGATCTTCGGGAAATTGCTCCTGGCGAACAGCTTGCTCTGCGCAGGCTCTGTCCCAATCGTGGCCCAATAACGCCAGAAGTAAAACTGGCGAAAGGGTTTTGCTAAAAAGCAATCCCATTGAGGCAACTACAATTCCATGCATGACCGTATCAGCAGAAATGTCTCTCAATGGAGACTCGATCTGAACCAAGTGGTGGACAAATGCTACGAACTTTTCTTGATCACAGGGCTCAATGTAACCCTTGAAATCAGCAACAAATTTAGTAACGACTTCTGGATTTGTCATGATTGTCATAATCTCTCCCTACTCTTGATTGTTTTTGTTAAAGCCCACTATGTATCGTAACTTAACTGACTGGTTAGTCTAGCATATCATTAAAGAAGAGTCAATCACAACTGGCTATAATTAGGTAATTTTAGAAAACAAAAAACCACTCTTAACGAATGGTTTAGTATATTACAACTTAAATCTTTAATCTAGAGTCGATTATCCTCATGAAACGCTCGAATCTGTTCATCCATAATAATAGTTCTGCGAGTCATGGGTCGCTTGAGAACCATCCCCTCAAGTGTTGTACAACGACTAAGCGCCACATAACTCTGCCCATGCGCAAAAGTACCACGCCCAAAATCGATTATAACTTTTTCAAATGTCTTGCCCTGACTCTTGTGAACGGTAATCGCCCAAGCTAAACGGAGTGGAACCTGAATGTATTTACCAATCTGTTCACGCTCAAACTTCCCGCCATGAAAGACGTACTTGGAAATTTCCCATTCATGTCGCTTTACTTCTACAATTTTTTTATCTTCTTTCTCTACTCTAATAACAATCTCTTCTGCATCTTTCTCTGAATTATATTCCATTCTAATCTCTTTAATTTTACCAATCGTACCATTTACCCAGCGCCTTTCCTTGTCATTGCAAATAAACATCACCTGCGCGCCCTCACACAGAGTAATCGTAGTATCATTTGGGTATAAACTTTTAGGAACCTTGCCTGATTTTTCGGCAACAAAATCTAATTCTGACTGTCCTAGTTTTTTCATTTCTAATTCATTGATTGTTTTGGCTTCAGCATTCGTTGTAACTAAATAAATATACTTATCGCTTTTCGATGAACTAAAATCTCTTGAATAACGAGAATTTAATACTTGCAAATGATTATCTTCAACTCTGTTTTCCCGAACGGCATTTAACACTTCAATAAATTTCCGATCCTTTTGTCGATAAATTGTCTCCAGTTCAATGATTGGTAATTCAAAATCTGCATCAAAAATATTTTTTTGACCACTGAATACATCGGACGCAAAAAAGTATGGTGAATCATATTCAGAAAAAAACTGTTCCCTGTCTGCCGTGGTTACCACTGGCGGTAATTGATAAAGATCTCCGAATAGGACCATCTGCACACCACCAAACGGATGCTCACTTCCTCTTGCCCGCCGAAGAACTATATCCATAGCATCAAATACATCAGCTCTGACCATTGAAACTTCATCCACGAACATTGTCTTTAGTCTGGTAAACTTTTTCCTTTTCCTGTCATCAATTTTCATTTTCCGCGCTTCATCCTTTTCATAACCAGGCTTGATACCAAAAAATGAGTGAATAGTCTCTCCGTTAACATTAATTGCGGAAATCCCAGTCGGCGCTAAAACTACGGACTTTTTCTTGTTATATAACCGAATATGCTCAAGAAGTGTGGATTTACCAGTTCCCGCCTTGCCTGTAACAAAAAAACTACGGTCAGAATTCTCCACCAAATCAATTACTTGCTTTGCTTTTGCACAAAATTTATTAGACATGTCTACATTTTAACAGAAAAAAGATAAAAGGTAAAAGGTAAAGTTGCACGGCCAGGCGACATAATCTATAAAAAAAGTCCTGAAGTTTGTTAACTCCAGGACTATTGAATTTACATTAGTGTCTTGGTACAAAGACACTTAGTTGGATGTGGAAAATTCAGTGGACCGCCTTGATCATTTGGATCAGGAGCGGTGATAACAAAGTATCCAACCCAACTGATGAACAATCTCTGATCATTGACTATCACTTCGTCAGCAAAATAATTTACTGCCTGGCAAATATTCTTTCCACCAGAAAGAATATTTCCTGCCGGCGCAAACTGATAGTTCGGACCAACCTGGTACAACACATAGAACCGATCATTCAAGTATGGATCAAAATAATCCGGTTTGGCCAGACAGAGACTAGCAATGTCTTCAAGTAGCATTAAGCGCATACCAAGTTTACCGCATTCTTGAATTGAACCCATTTGAGTTTTTGGCAAATTGGTTTCAATGACTTTCATACAACCAAACACGTGTCCATTTAAACCATACTCAACTGTGTCTTTCGGACAGACAGGCGCGTAGGTCTGACCGGGCTCGCCCTTGTCCCCTTTGACACCAGTTGAACCAGTATCTCCTTTAACACCTTTGAATCCCTGAGAACCCTGAGCTCCGGGCTTGCCTTGGTCTCCCTTCTCCCCTTGCGGACCCTGAATTCCAATATCGCCCTTTACTCCTTTCGAACCCTTTAATCCAGGCACGCCTGGCAATCCTTTGTCACCCTTCGGACCAGTTAGACCAGGATCACCTTTATCGCCTTGGTCACCCTTCGGACCTACTAATCCCGAATCTCCTATGTCGCCTTTGGAGCCCTTTGGTCCAACAGGTCCTGCATCTCCCTGATCACCTTTTTCCCCCTGTTGTCCTGGCTCACCCTTTTCACCTGTTTCGCCTTGGTCTCCTTTTAATCCCTGCTCAAGAAGGTAATCCCCCTCCAAACATGAAATCAAAATTCCGTTCTGAACTTCTGCAATCTCGCAGTCAAACCCGCCAATTCCTGCCGGGCCTACATTACCTTTTTCACCTTTATTGCCCTGATCACCCTTTGCACCAGCTAAACCAGGGTCACCCTTGTCGCCCTTTTCTCCCAGAGTACCAGTATTACCGGCTTCACCTTTTTCTCCAAACTCACCTTTATCACCCTTATCCCCTTTGGCTCCCTGATCACCTTTGTCACCCCTTTCACCTTGCGGACCAGGGTCACCTTTTTCACCTTCTGTTATGGCATAAGGTTCACGATCTGCTGATTGCTCATCACAACCCTGCAGTAAAAACAGATAAAAACAAGAAAATAACACAATGAGCCACTGCTGCATATACGCCTCCGTTGCATTCGAGTTAAGGAACCCACTAATAACAGACTATAATACAATTTATTAAGAATGTCAACATTCGATAAAAAACCCGATGCTGTAATAAACACCGGGTTACTTTTTCTGCTTGATAATAAATTGCCAAGCTAGACGGAGCGGGACACGCCAACCAGTCTTGCGTAACTGATAAGCTGACACCCATCTTTTGTTAACTATTTTGTAGCCAATTGAATTCAAAACTGCATTCATGTCAGAATAACGATCCACGCCCCAAAGCATGAAAATGTTACCTGATTGAACACGATTCAGTCCGATATGTCCAATTTCATTGCGACTATTGATCACAATTTGCCAAAGCTTGCTACGTTTTTTGGAAAATCGAACATATAACTCAAAGGCCATGGCCACCAGCACCAATTTGTTAAACAACTTGGTCAAAACCCATTTTGTTAAGTCCGACACCTGTTCTGGTTTTTTGAAATCAGGTATCTGCTTGAAAAAATAGGATTTGGTAGCTGACACACGAGCTAAAAACTCAACTTCTGACATATCAACATTTTGCCATTCTTGACGATTTTTTCTGTACGGTAAACTGCGTGGCTGAGAAGCTAAGCCTATGACTTGCTTGATCCAACGTAGCCCAGCATAAACAGCTTGGAGCTGCCTTTTAGCTTCCCACTCAGCTGGCTGCAACTTCAACCGTTGCTCTTTGGTTAATGGCCTAATCTTGTCATGCAGGATTGAATAGCCACAGGTTTGATGAATCCTGACGAGCTTGTTTAGCTCGGCATAATATTCTGGGTCTGCTAACGGAATCGTTGGCGCAAACATCAAAGTACGACCGTTTTTCTTGGCTTGATAGGTTACGATCGGCAACTGGATATTCCCATTACGACAACGTATATATTCTGTGCCAAATCGATTAACCACTTTCATCGCCAACCAGTAAAACGGGTACGCAACCAGCATTAGCAACACCAGCAGGAGTAGCAGTATAAACCGCCAGATTCTGCGTAGTATTTTTCTCATGCATTACCTCATTTTTTTTTTACCACAGCATCTCACTATTCAATTTACCGCCTATAGGCATTTCGTCGATTTGCCCACACTCGAGAGCTTCTTTGGCTGCTTCTTGGCGTGTCAAAAATTCACTATCGTCATTCAAAAACCCTTGATCCCCAAGACTTACGGCTTTGCGAATGCGGTGAACCCTGATCATCTTTTCAAGAATTTTTATGTGCCTACGACCTGTGTAAACTTGACCTTCATGACGGATTGCTGCTTGTACAATCATACTGACCTCCATTGTAAAGAACAGTTTAGTTTAACATCTTAATTATAATTTGTCAACAACATCATAAAAAAAACCTGCCCTAGCATTTTGCTACGGCAAGCGGTTTCTGAATTACTTTGAATTCAGAAATTTTGCAAAGATAAACACAATAAAGATTGACTACTGAAACAGTCTACGAAAGAACTTGAAAGGATGAAGAAAAAACTCCTTCATAATCGCCAAATCTTCTCTAGCAATTTCCTTTGCAGGATCCTTGCCTTGCGCTTTGAACTCATCGTAACGCCGGGCATAAATCTCATCTTTCACTCTACTGTCAATTCCAAATGGTCCTCGTGTAAACATAGTCACCTCCTTGTTTACCGTTAATCAACGGACTCGTAGGTAAATTATATCATAAATAATATTGACAACAAAACTAATAAACTATAAGCTAAAATAATAATAATCGTTCATTTTACAACGGGAGACTCAATGGAAAAGCAAACGACTCAACAAATCAGGAATAAATTCTCAGACTTTTGGGATGAACAAGGCTTTGCAAAAAGGACCAGCAATTCAATTGTTCCTCCTCCCAACTGGCAAGAATCGCTATTTATAATGTCTGGGTTCATTAGACACTGGGAAACGGTTGCTACCACTGGATTTATGGCTCAACCAGAATATGTGTGCCAACCATGCATTAAGTTAGGGTTTAATTATCTTGACTTGAATGACATGATGGCAAAAGATGGATTTTTTACATTTTTTGAACAACTTTCTTGCGCACAAGCAAATACTGGGCAAAAAGATATATTCAAATTTGTTAAAAATGTTTGGCGATTTCTTACCCAAGAACTGAATTTACCTACTAACAAATTGCACATCAGCGTTCATCAAGATCAGTCGCTGATTTATCAAGCTTGGCTAGCGGCAGGAGTAGCAAAAGAACAAATAACTTTTCCAGATCAATTTGCCTTTCACTTAAACCTGGATTCTAGTAACATTCATGGTTTCTACAGTACAATCTCATTTGATCGTGGCCAAGAACAATCTGGCTACTGCGGAAACTCTGGATGCAATATTAACTGTGATTGTGATCGATTCCTGGAACTTGGTGATATCGGCTTAATCGCAATTGGCGATGTTGTGATAATTGACCATGGACTTGGACTAGAGCGAATAGCTTCAGCCTGCCTTGATCAAAAAAACACAAATAGCCTACCGGAAATTCAACAACTAACTAGTGCAATCCACAAACTAATCCCATTAGACGAAAATGAACTATTTGTAATAACTGACCACCTACGTTCAACAACTGTAATTATAAACAGTGGTATTATCCCAGGAAACAAACAAGCTGGATATTCACTTCGTCAACTAATTAGGAAAATCCTCTGGCTACTCCTCAAGTTTAATAAGCTTGAAAGAGAAACCGTCTCTATTCTTTGGCAAACTGCGACAGAGATACTCAAAAAACAACTGGGATATATAGACATAAACTCCGACAAAATAGTTCCAGTCATTCTGGCTGAATATGACCAGCACCTCCAAATGGTCGAAAGAGGAAAAAAAACTTTACGAAAATTTTTCAAAAAAAGAACCAGTCAACAACCGTTAACTGATCAAGAAAAAAAGTTTCTGTTTGAAACTTATGGGATACCACCAGAACTTATCCCCTGGACACAAGAATAAAAACTACAAAACAAAGACAGTTTTCAGAAAGCTGTCTTTTATATTTTTTCGACAATTGAAAACAATTCAATTTCTTCATCATCTATAAAAACTGCAGCCAAATCAGCTATGCCAAGTACTGTTTTATCTGGATATTTTGTTTTGATTTGTTGCAAGATATCAAAATATGCTTTTTGATAGTGTGGTAATACAATATATTTCGACAGAAAACCAAATCCTTTTTCGAAACACAATTCTTCATCCAATTCAGAAACTATACTTATCCCCGTCAAAGCTGATGCACCAGCACTAATTCCCGACAAAACTCCACCTCTTCCTAAAAATTCTTCCAATTCATTTACAATGTTTTGTTCTTTGAATTTATTTATCAAGCAACAAGTATCGCCTCCGCCCAAGTAAATCAAATTAGAATTTTGGATTTTATTTTTTATTTCCTCAAACGATTCTGAACTCAACTTGGCTGAGCTTACTGTGCTACAACCTAACTCAGAATAATATTTCTCAAAAATTTTAATATATTCATCTGAATCACCTGCCGCTGTAGGGAAAAACAAACACTTAGCATCACCTCCAGCTAAACCAATAATTCTTTTATCAATTTCCGCTGTCTGTGCTGATTGAATTTCGCCACCACCGATTAAAACTATTTTCTTTGTCATATTGAATAATATAATGATAAACAATGCTCGCCAAAACACTTAGCTGATTTAGTTTGCTTAGAAAATTTAACTAAATTTCTTAATATCAAGTCAAAATCATCCGTGACAATATTTCCAGCTAATAAATCTTGGCGATGAAAACAAGGAAAAACAGAACCATCTGAATCAACAACCAAATCGTCAACACCCATGTGACAATAAGTAGGTTTAACTGCTCCCTTTGTTTTATTATAATATCCCTGAATTAAACTCCAGTATTTTTGTTTTTTATTTTTCTCAAGCCAAGGCTTGATTTCAGTTATTAAATAGTTCCATTGTACCTCTGATAAATTCCTAAAGCTTAATCTATCGTAATATTTATTATCTTTATTAATATATGCTGGTTGGATAACAAGTTCATGACCATTTTTATCAGCTTGCTTAATAACCTCTGGCAAACTTTCCAAATTCTCCTTAGTTAATATATGAACAACCGAAAATGGAATTTTATTGCTCTGCAAATCAACCAATAACTGTTTATTTAAATACATTGCCGACAAAAATAATTTCGTAACACCCGCGTCACTCAACTCTTTTACAATCTCACTATTCAAAAATATCCCGTTAGTATCAACATTGACGTCCAACCCCAACTCCTTGCAACGTTGAACACAAAACAAAACCTCCTTTTTTCTAGTCATTGGCTCTCCGCCAGTAAGACAAACCTCTGTGAACCCAGCATCTTTCACTTTGTTCAAAATTGAATCTAAATTTTCTTGACTAAGACGATCTGCCTTTTTTCGAAAAGAATCCTGATTATAAAAACAATGCAAACAATTCACATTGCAACTACTTGTAATAATAATAAACGCAGTTTTACAAATTAATTTCTTGGTCATAGTATGTTGCCCATGGCAAATAATCATTAAAAAACTTACAACGCTCAATGTCTACTGGTTTAGTGAATTTTTTCATCTCATACACCTCCAGAGGACAAGGACCACCGCAAACATTCATTGCTGGACAGTTTAAACATTTATTTAGAAAATATGGTTCAGTTAATTTCCACTTAGAAAATACCGAGCCCTTCTTTTGCAGATCAGTAAACTTTGACAAAATATCTGGCTGATCCCAACTAACGATACAAGGGCTGAGAAGCCCATCTGTCTGCAATGTCGCCGTGTAATAATCATTATATTTTGCACAAGAAAATATTAGAGGTTTCTCCTCATTAATAGCAAACAACACACGCGTGCCGAAACTGTTAATTATCGCTTTATTTTCTTCAGCAATCTTATGACATTTTTGAATTTGTTTTGAAAATTCAGCACCATCAATAGTCCAATTCCCATGTACTGGCTGTGGGGTATTTATTGTAATAAACTTAAATCCTAATTCTTTTATAATATACTCACAAGCATTGGCTAAATCTTCAATCGTTTCTGGTGCCGGAGTAACTAAAATTCCAATTTCATTATTTGTTTCCCTTAAAATCTTTAACCCTTTGATCGTTTTATCATAAGCGCTTGCCTCATTTGAAAAAACTCTATTCAGATCATTCATTTTTTTCCAACCATCAAGTGAAACACTAACCAAAAAACTATTTGCTTTAAAAAACTTTGCTTTTTCTTGAGTCAACAAGGTTGCATTTGTAGTAATTCCAAAGTGAGCTTGGGAAATTTGCTTCTTTACTTTGAGCTGATTAATATAACTTACCGCTTTTTTTATTAATTCAAACTCCAACAATGGTTCTCCACCAAAAAACTGTACTTCAATAGCTTTGCCATTACAAAGTTTTGCTAAATTATCTATTCCACTTTTTAATGTTAGCCAAGACATAACTTTCGCCTTTTTGGTTTTCCTTTTATCAACAAAACAATACTTACAATCAAGGTTGCACTTCTCAGTAATAATAACGCGCAGAGCATTCATTTTTATGTTGCCTGACATTTGCTTTTCTTTCTTTGATCTTTGTTGACCTGACCAATCTACTAATTCAGCTAGCTCATCAGCGTCATTTTCAACAATAACCTTCAGTTGGATGAACTGTTTCCAAATATTTTCAAAATCCTTCTTTTCTGTATCACCTTTTTCAACTAAACAAAAAACCTCCGACTTTGTTCGGGGCTCTTTCAGAAAATTCACCAAACTTATTGTTTGTTTATCGATGAATTGTGTTTTTAAATTTAAACTGTTAAACAAAACACAAAATTTGTCTTGTGGAAATATATATGTCCAGCGAGACTTTACAAACTTCTTCATAACAGTTTATTATTTAGCAGGCACATCAGAACATCCACCTGACTGCATGCATAATTTTGTTGATGAAGATGTCTTTATTTTTTGTTTCTTTCTTTGAACTAATTTCATAATTTTTGTATTATTAACTGCATTGTAGCTCTTTTACTTGTATTTGTCAAGAAAGTGGTAAATTTAAGTAACATTTTTAAAAATTAATACAAAACAACCTGCCATTCTCGAATAGCAGGTTATTATCCAAACCATAATAAGTTCAAGGGATAATTTATAGCGTCTTCAATTTAAAACCCTGATCTTTCTTTGAAGCTGCTCTTCTATAAGATTTTTTTTCGGTCTCTAGACCGGGATGATAACGTTGCCTCAGCCTCTACTTCCCGGTCTAAAGACCGGGGTAAGTTTGGCAACACTTGTAGTAGAGTTAAATGTAATTAATTCTAGGCTGTAAATGTTCATAATTATTGTATTTAGCCACCTGGCCCTGAAAGGGCCAGGCTAAGTTTTGTAAAGGCTACTAAAGTAGCCTGAAGAGACTTAGCCCCATTTATGGGGGTTTAGAATATAAATAGCCTGGGGTTTTCAACCCCAGGTGGCTAAGTATACAAAATTTAACTCATTGATATTGCAAAGGTATTGAACCATTACACAGCCCCTTGACAAAAATATAGATTCATGTAAAACTACAGTATTGATCTTTAACTAATCCATGGAGGACATCATGATTGGAAGTAATGGATTTGACCTACTGGGTGAACAACTAATACTGGCCATAAAATTCCAGCAATCTGGATATGATCCCAAGTTGATGCTGGAAGATGGTGTCAGAAGCGAAACTCACGCGGCTGAAAATATTTTTGAACTGCAGGGTGAGCGCTGGTTTATGAAAGGTGAATCACTGCCAGGCTATGTTGGTATCAAGGCAATTGCCATTGACGATACTGGCATATATTTAGAAACCTCCCCAATAGACCCGGCGAAGATAAAAGAAATCATCACTGAAAAAATGTTGGCGCTGAAATATAATGATAAGCAAAAAAAGTTTCTTGATACCAGCAAAAACAAAGTTTTAATTCAAATCACAGATGCTGAAAATCTTGAAGATGGTCAAGGTGACCGATGCATGTGGCAAATGGATTTACCTCAAGATAAGGTCAGGTTGAATGCTTTTGTCAAAATGGCTGATACTGCCTACACACATGAAGCATACCAAATTCAAGAAAAAGAAATGCTCAGCATGTTCCCGCCCGCCGGCACCGGTGAACAAAGGATGGCGCAAGTCCTTAACCTTAGCCTTGTCCAGAGACTAGACGTGGAGCAAAAACCAATCTTGTCACTAAAGCAAGAGCAACGGCCAGACGTAATCATGACTCAAACCCTGGAACTACGACAAATCCAGCGGTTAGAACTTGCAATCTTGAACATGAACCTGCAAGATTTAGCAGAATTTGCACTACGTGACACTACACCAGAAGGTCAAGCAAAAACCATAAAGGTTTTTCAGTTTGTCCTAGCTGGCAAATTGAAACGTACTTGGGAGTCAGGTCCTGAAAAAAAAGTCATGACCTGGAAACAAGCTCGGCAATTGGCACGCTCAATGATTGGAACGGCGCCAAAGAAATGATCAACCAAAAGACACTTTGTCATGCAAAGTGTCTTTTTTATTCTTTCTAATAATCTTTCAACTTTTCAATTCCTGGAAACTGTTGGATTTTTTCTAATGCCTTGGCCTCAATCTGCCGAATACGCTCACGTGTTACATCAAATTCTTGACCAACTTCTTCCAACGTATGAGAAACGCCATCAACTAAACCAAATCGCATCTCTAATATCTTTTGTTCTCTGGGGGATAAATCCTTGATAATTTCTATTACATAATCTTTCAACAGGCGTAATGCTGCGCTACGATCTGGCGAAACATTTTTCACATCTTCGATAAAATCTTCCAGAGTGGAATCTTCTTCATCATCACCAACTGAAGTTTCCAAAGAAATAGTTTCCTGGGAAATTTTCATTATATACTTAACCTTGTGAACTTCTTCATCCATTTCCGCTGCAATTTCTTCTGGCATTGGCTCACGGCCTAAATCTTGAATTAAACGACGTTCGATTTGATGAAACTTATTAATAGTTTCCACCATATGAACTGGGATTCGAATAGTTCTGGACTGATCAGCCAAAGCACGAGTAATGGCTTGCCGGATCCACCAAGTTGCATATGTAGAAAACTTGTACCCTTTTCGATATTCAAACTTTTCTACTGCTCGGAACAATCCGATATTTCCTTCCTGAATTAAATCAAGTAATGATAAGCTTTTGCCAACAAATCGTTTAGCAATAGAAACTACTAACCTCAAATTACTTTCGATTATAATTTTCTCTGCCTCCACATCTCCCTTTTCATTTCTTTTAGCTAAAGCTAATTCCTCTTCTGCTGTCAATAAAGAAATTTTTCCAATTTCCCGTAAATACATTTGAATTGAGTCCGGTGACAACTCAGGTAAAGTTGCGCCTTTTTCCTTGGCTGCTAATCCAACTTTAGATAAAATTTTAGCTCTATCTTCTCTTTTTCCTAAAATCCCACCTTTGAGTTCAACCATCTGAATACCAATACCATCTAGCTTATCCAAGAAATCTTCATAGGCTTCAATGTAATCTTCTATATGAATAAAGGTTCTAAGAACTTCTTCTTCAGTCAAAAAACCTCGGGAATGTCCTTTTTCAAGCATTCCTTTTATAATTTCTGGGTCTGGTGGTGAAGCCTTTTTTCTTCTTCCACGCCTTTCGGGCTTTTTTCTGCCCGGTTTTTTAGTTGTTTTGGCTCGCGATTTTTTGCCTTTTTTTGTGATTGCCCTGTTTAGAGCTTTTTTTACTTTGGTTGAGACAGATTTTTTGTCTGTCTTTTTAGTACTACTCTTTTTCTTCTTAGTAGTTTTTTTAGTTGTTTTTTTGGCGCGAATGGCCATAATCATTTTAAAAGGGCCAACTGTTCTGAGAATGCTATGATTTTCTTTAGATGATCTTCAACCACCTGAGCATCATTCTGGCTCTCAAGGACAGCTAACTGACTATTTAAATTTTTAATCTGCTGTTCAAAATAATATTTCTTGTAGGCAATTATTAACTCAATTAACTCTTGCCTTATTTGTTCATCAGAAAACTCCTCATAAGCTTCTTCAATATTCAAAATTAGGCTATTTAAATAGCTTTGAGAAATTTCTTGGGTTTCAGTTTCCAGTCGTTGATTTATCGTTTTCTGAGATAAACCTTGCTTGTCTTCATTATAATACAAAATTAAATTTTTGTAAAAGGTTTTCAAGTCACCAACAATCATATGATCAGGCAACAAATACTCCTGAGCATAACCAATTAATTTGGGATGGTTTATAATTATAGTCAAGACACGTTCCAATAATTGAACATCGCGGGATTTATCGACCTTTACAGATGATTGGACATCTTTTTGTTCAGGTGCGACAACACGGGTTTTCATTAAATTTGACTTTGCTTGAGGCAAAGACTCCCACAAAAGTCGAGCTTCTACTTGTAAAATCTGGGCTAATTTTTTCAACCAATGATCCTGTTCTATTTTATCTTTTAATTTATTTATTTCTTGTAATAACAACTTTACTATTTCCTTTTTTTTACTGATATTGTCCAGGTTGTCATTTGTTAAATGTTTATCAAAATAATACTGCATAGCGGTTTTAGCCTCGCGCAATGATTGTTCCCAGGCCTTAACATCTAAATTAATACATTCATCGGGATCTTTACCTTTGACCAATTCTACAATTTTAATATTCACTTCAGCTTCATATAACAAATCAATACTACGCTTAGCTGCCATCTGACCAGCGTCATCAGAATCAAAGCACAAAGCTACATTATCAGTAAACCGTTTAATCAACAAAATTTGATCTATGGTTAATGCAGTCCCTGAACAGGCGACCACATTTTTATAACCCGCTTGATGCGCTGTAATCACATCCATATTTCCCTCAACGACCACAACATACTTAGCTTTACGAATCGCCTGCTTAGCCTTGTCCAGCCCATATAAAACTTTACTCTTGTGATAAATAGGGCCTTCCGGTGTATTAATATATTTAGCACCTTCATCTTCCTTCATGGTGCGTCCGGTAAAACCAACAACGTTGGCATGAACATCTTGAATTGGAAAAATTATTCGATCACGAAAGCGATCATAATAACCTGTGCCACGATCCTTCTTGACGGTTAATCCAGCTTTAAAAATTTCCGTTTCATTAAACTTAGCATCATGCAAATATTTCATGGTTAAATCCCAACTTTCAGGAGCATAACCCAATTTAAAACTTTCAATTGTTTCAGAGGTTAATTTCCTGGCAACAATATAGTCACTCGCCTTTTCACCAGAGCTTTCTTTTAGTTGACGTTGCCAGAATTCAGTTGTGGCCTCGCAAACTTCAATCAATCGATTTTTCTGGCTAGTCACCCTAGGATCAAAACGCTCAATTTCAACTCCAGCTTTATTGGCTAAAATTCTCAAAGCCTCTGGAAATTCTAGGCCCTCTTGCTTTTGTATAAAAGTAAACATATCTCCACCCTCACCGCAACCAAAACAATGAAACATTTGCCTATCAGGAGACACCACAAAAGAAGGCGTTTTTTCATTATGAAAAGGACAGCGCCCCTTAAAATTCGACCCCGCTTTTTTCAATTCTAAATACTCGCCAATAATATTGACGATGTCTAATTTTTGTTTAATTTCTTCAACGTGATCCATATACTTTGTAAAATACAAGATTCAAGATACAAGGCCCAAGGTAACAACCAACTACCTTTAAAGTAACTGGTTTTCCAACTTTATAATTATTGATGAAAATATTTTTGTTAATTGATCAGCTTCGTCTATTAATCTACTAATTTCATTAATGGCTGAAGCATCATTGCTAACTAATAACAGCTCTAACCACAGTTTACTCTCTTTCGCCTCTTTTCTGCAAATTCTAATCCTGTATACTTCATCTTTTTTACTAAGAGCCTCACTAGCTTCAATGTAATTTGCTGCGACAGAGCCAGAAGAACGAGTCACTTGTCTTGAATCTTCACGATTAACCATACCTGAAGTAAGTGTTTTAACCAAAACCCTCACATCTCTAGCAAACCTAAATGTTCTGTCTTTCAAATCATTTTGATATATATTTTTACTCATAAGTATTGTACCTTGTATCTTGCTACTTGTGCCTTATTTCTTGTAGCTTGTATCCTATTTATGTTATAATATCACCATCTAATACATTAGCTAACTTATGGCAAAAAATCAAATACAAATACCAAACAAACTTTCAGATGTTATTGACCCAGGAAAGAAAGTTATTCCAACCATACCAAAAGAAAAAAGAACCCTTGGGCAACGCGCCGCAGACCATGTAACTAAGTTTTGTGGTAGCTGGACCTTTATAATATCTGTTCTGGTCTATATTGCGATCTGGATATCTCTAAATCTAATCGCCTGGCAATTTCGTTGGGATCCTTGGCCTTTCATTATTCTTAATTTAACTTTATCCTGCCTAGCCGCACTTCAAGCCCCAGTAATACTGATGAGCAATAACCGCCAGGGAGAACGTGATAGAATAAACCAAAGATATGATTACCTAGTAGACAGAAAAACCAGTCGCGACGTAGAAAAAATACTAAAGGAATTGTCATCGATAAAACGCAAACTGGAAAAAATTGAAAAAAAATAATTATCCACATTAAATTCAGCCCCAGAATGGGGCTGTTTTTTTATACTCCGTAAATATCCGCAATAACTGCAGTAATTCTACGCGCTTCGTCCTCAACTTGTGAACCATCATATTCACCCGAATGCGCTTTACCTTTTATATATGATGCTTGCTTTTGATCCAAGTGAAGATTTATTTCAAAATAATTATCAAACTCATCAATATAAACATGAAAGCGTGGGTAATTTCCACCACCCAGCTTACGCGTATAACTTAGACTGTCATGCTCACGATCACGCCATTCACCATAACCACATCGGCGAATTAAATCACGAACATTGTATTCTTTTTTAGGAAATTTAAACTTCATAGTTATATTATTAACATTCTTTTCGATTACCCATACTTCTCAATAATTTATAAACTTCAGAAACGACGATTATTAAAAATGAAAATGCAAGCACAGTTCCAAGGTCAGATAAAGTAAGTGGCACTGCTTTTAAAAATACTCTTAACGGAGAATAAATTATAACCAACTGCAATAAAAATGATACTATAACTGCAATCAATAATTTCGGATTGCCAAAAAACTTAGTTTTAAACAACGATACATTAGATCGACAATTCAAGCTATTGAATAACTGCAAGAAAACTAGAGTAGTGAAAGCAACAGTTCCAGCATAGGCCAGGTCATGTTTATAATGATTAAACAAAGCCAAAGTTATAAAGGTCATAACCAATCCCAAAAACAACATTTCAAAAATTGTTGATTTATTCAAAATAGATTCCTTAGGATTACGTGGTTTACGTTTCATAACCCTCTGACTGGTCGGTTCGACACTAAGTGCAAGCGCGGGTAAACCATCTGTAACTAAATTCATCCACAAGATCTGAACTGCAACCAGCGGTACACCTAAACCAGAAATTACAGCAATGAAAACTGTTAAAACCTCACTCAGATTACAACTTAATAAATATTTAATGAATTTCCTTATGTTTTGAAAAATATGCCGACCCTCTTCAACCGCCTTAACAATTGATTTAAAATTATTATCAGTCAAAATCATATCCGCGGCTTCCTTGGTCACATCTGAACTTGAATTGACAGCAATACCAATGTCCGCTCGCTTAATAGCTGGGGCATCATTCACTCCGTCACCAGTCATCGCCACAATGTTATTTTTTTCCTTATGAGCCTCCAAAATTTTAACCTTATGTTCAGGGCTAACCCGAGCATAAATATTAATATCATGCACAACTTTCTCAAATTGTTTGGGACTTAATTTATCAAGTTCAGCGCCCGTGATAGCATTTCCGAGAATACCAATTCGCGATCCAATTGCTTTGGCAGTAAGGGCGTGATCACCGGTAATCATCACTACACGAATTCCTGCTTGTTTACATAATGTAACTGAGGACTTAACATCCTTTCTTTGTGGGTCAATCATTCCCATTAAACCAAGGAATATTAAATCTTCTTCTTTCCCGGTCTCGCTATATGCAAAACCCAACACTCGCAGGGCCTGGTTGGCAAATTGCTCATTTTTTCCATGAATTTCAGCTTCCACTTGTTTATCTAATTCTTTCTTCCCAGTTGCCGTCATGATGTATCGACACTTGTTCATAATAATTTCCGGAGCACCTTTCATAAATAAAAAGTTTTTGTCTTCGACCTGATTCCAAACTGCCATATACTTACTCTCTGATGTAAATGGAGTTTCCTTCAAACGTGCGTAAGTTGGATTAATGCCAGCTTTCTTACCAACAACCAACATAGCTATCTCCGTTGGATCACCCATGAAATTCTTCTCAATCGCTGAGGCATCATTACACAAAACACCCGTCTCAATAATTTTCTTCAATGGCTCAAGTTCGATATTTTGTTTATTGACCTTAAATTCACCCTTGGTGTCATAACCCTTGCCAGTTACATCAACTTCTAAATTATCAACATAAATTTTTTGTACAGTCATTTCATTTCTGGTTAAAGTTCCGGTTTTGTCTGTACAAATAACCGTTGTACTACCAAGAGTTTCAACTGCTGCTAATTTTCTAATCAGCACATTTTTCTTGATCATTCTCTGTACTCCCAAGGCTAAACTTATAGTAACAACAGCAGGCAATCCTTCTGGAATAGCCGCCACCGCCAAAGAAATTGCAATTAACAACATTTCAAAAACTTCTTGTCCTGTGACATAACCCGCAATAAAGATAAACAAACAAAGAACTATAACCAAAATTCCAAGTTTAATTCCAAATTTTCCTAATTTTTTTTGTAATGGAGTAACTTCTTCCTTACTAGTTTGAATCATACCAGCAATTCTACCAATTTCCGTATGCATGGCAGTTTTCACAACAACGGCTGAGGCTTTACCGGTAGTAACCGTTGTTGAAGCATATAACATATTGACCCTATCACTAACGGCAACATCTCCCTCAAGTGGAGTGGTTTCCTTGCTCGCTGGCACACTTTCTCCAGTTAAATTTGATTCATCAACTTCCAATGACACTTCCTTAAGTAAATAACAATCCGCTGGCACACTTGAACCCGCTTCTAAAAAGACAATATCCCCAGGCACTAATTGACGAGAATCCAGCTCTTGTTTTTTTCCGTCACGCAAAACAATCGAAATCGGAGTTGCCAATTTACGTAAAGCTTCAATTGCCTTTTCTGCTTTGAACTCTTGGGCAAAGCCCAGAAGTGCATTTAAAACAATAATGGCGCCAATCACACCGGCGTCAAGATATTCATTTAATAGCAGAGAAACAGCAAAAGCGGCAATTAAAATATATACTATAAAGCTGTGAAACTGTGCTAAAAATATTTTCCAGGCAGAAAACCTTTGTTCTTCTTTCAACTCATTCAAACCATGCTTTTGTAAAAGCTCTTTAGCTTTTTTGGAACTTAAACCATTCTCAGAAGTACTGAGTTTTTTAAAAACTGCACTTTTCGATAAATTGTAAAACTCTGACATATTATGTACTGCCTTTTAAGTGAGGTATTATACTTATTATAGCAAAAAAGATGGGTAGCCACAACATTTAATCGATTTAACTAAATGCCTTTTTAACAAAATCAAGGACCTGTAAATAATATTCCTGTCCATGATCAACTAACTTTGCATATTCCTTTGGATCATTAAGCATTTTTTTAAATTTATCTTGTGAGACGAATTTAATTTTCTCAACTTCTCCGTCTATAAATTTAAAATCTGTAATCGATCCATCATATTTACATAAATACTCCTGCGAAATTTCTTTGTTATAATATTTTTTCTCTGGAGACTCTGACTTATGTTTAAATATTCTAGTTTTAATTAAATCTTCAAGTTTAACTGCTAAACCTAACTCCTCTTTTAATTCTCGTAAAGCGGTTACATCATAATCCTCACCTAAAGCAACATGCCCAGCAGCTGAAATGTCCCACTCGCCAGGATGTGTATCTTTGTCCTTCGCTCTCTTTTGCAATAATATTTCACCCTTTGAATTGAAAATCCAAATGTGAGAACTGCGATGCCAGAGCCCTTGACTATGTAAAGTTTTTTTAGTTTTCTTTTCACCAGTCAATTTACCAGCTGAATCAACAACATCCATGAATTCCACTTTCACTTCTTTTACTTTATAAATAATAAACAAAAATCCTGTGAGCAGAAAAGGGCCCGCTAAAATCAATGCTGCAAGCCAATTACCTCCACGACCAGCCATAATCATATATGAAAGCCCTAAACCAACAAACATGCCTCCACCAACCAGCTCATAATAACAAGCCACCCACAATACAATTAGAATAATTGCTGTTGGGATAAGGTGAATTAAAAAACCAGCGGTTAGCTGCCACCAGTTTCCATCTTCAGCAAAAACATCAAATGCTAAAACAGTTACTAGAATTACCAATAAAACTCCCAAAACTCTAGGTAAAATGTATAAAGTCCCTTTTGACTTTTGCATATTGACAAATATTGAAATAATTGCTAAATTATATTATAATAAAAGTAGCCGAGGTGGCTAGCCTTTTTAACAATTCAAGTGAGGTGTTAAAATGACAGGAGCAAGATCAAGTCCAAGAAATCGAGTAGCAATAAAGAATCATTTGATCACTGAAAAAGACCTGGAAACAATCAATCACGTATTTGATGCCTTTGAAGAAAACGGTGCAGAAGTCTTTGACGAAATGAGTCAAATGTACGGCAAGAAGCTAGTCACTACAGCTTACTTTGCCTTCATGTCTCAAAAGTTCGGTGGAAGAAGACAAGGTGCCTCAATGATTAGACGATCACCAGTTTATGCTGCAGCATGAACACACCACCCCCGTACACGTTCACTCACGCTGGAAGGAGAAACTTATGAATCCATATTACTAGCGCTAAACTACACTTTATGTTTAGCGCTCTTTTTTTTGTAAGAATTCATCTAATTTTTCATGATGACTACCTAGTCCCTCAACTTGACGATCTATAATATTTTTCACTCTCTGTCTAAAATTATCTATATACTGTTCGTCTATGACTGAACCACTTTCATCAAGCAGTTCTGGTCTTAATGGTTCCCAGCACAAAACATCTAGCCCACCCATACCAAACTCATCATTAATTTTAATTTTACCTGCCATTTCTTTGTTAAACTCTTTAACGAAAATTTCAATTTGTTCTGATTTAGAGACCTCTGCCATTCCTTTGTCATACAAACTCCATAGTTGAAAACGCATCTGCATACCCGAAGTCAAATCATTGGTGACATCCTCAATATTTTTTCTTAATCTTTTTTCTGTAGGTTTCAAAACAAATCGATCTAGATATTCATGCAATTTATCACGATCTAAATCATAGGCTCTAGCTAAAAGCTCTGCATCAGATCCGTCTTCTCTCGGCGTAGACTCAGCTGCAATATATTTATCTAGAAATAAAAGTTCTAATTGGGGAACTAAAATTTTAATACCTCCAAAATCCACATCTTCTGCAGTTTCATGTAGTAAATCCTCAGGAATTTCTTTTAACCCCTTAGTTGCACTAAGTGGGAAATATTCTTGGTTTCCAAAAACCTCTGCGAACTCAATAGGATAAATTGAATGTGATGTTTGTACTTGTTTCTGTTTTTCCACATCAACCCCGTATAACTCAAAATCACTATGAGAACGAATTGGGAAATTTACAGGATTTTTCTTTCTTCCGACCACCTGACCAAGCAAAGCTATTTCTGTACCAGTCCCCTTCCCCTGTAAATAATTGATTTCATTTCCATCTCGTTGTGGAAACAAAGATGTAGCTAACAAAACTTTTTTATAAAAATCCTGCAAGTTCGTCATCAATATACCACCTTGTCCAACTGTTTCTTCTTGCCATTTTTTCAGTTCTGCAAGCTTCTCACTGCTGATAGGCATTTTAACTAAACCGTTTTCGTCAATTTCAACGCCCATTGACTTAAAAAAGTCCTGAGCTTCAATAATCTCAGGTGAAAAATCTTGTTTTTTAGTTTCAATTACTTTTTCTGGACTTAACATAGTTTTGATTTAATTATATTTGGAGGTGAGCCTGCCTGCCGGTAGGCAGGGGCGGGATTCCCTTCAACTCCTCGTTCCTCGTCGCTCAGGGCAGGCTTCTCATCCCACCTTTTGCGTTGAAAATAAAATTTAAATGGCGGTGAGGGCGGGATTCGAACCCGCGGTACGTTTCCGCACACACGCTTTCCAAGCGTGCTCTTTCGACCACTCAGACACCTCACCGAACGATAACTTAATTCTAGCAAATTCTATACACTTTTTCAACCTTGACTTTATACGATTATAAGTTAAAATAGACGCAACAGATAATTTGTTGTTTTACAATCCTTTAACAGGAGATGATTATATGACTTGGCAGCAGTTTGTTAAGGACGTAAGGAAGGGCTGGTTGCCGTGCTCCATTACTCTATTTGGTGTATTTTTGATACCTTTTATAATTTACACCAATATCAACCAGCTTTATATCCTTGCTACCGCGCTTTATACCGCAGCCTGGATTGCTGACGGACTCGATGGATGGGCAGCTAGAAAATATGGTGCTTCCAGTGAAACTGGTGCATTTCTGGATCCTCTAGCTGATAAAATTTTCACTTTAAGTTTTATTTTGTTTTTCTGGTCACTGATACCAGTGGCTATTTCTGTACCAATAATTACCATTGCTGTTTCTTTAACGGTACTCAGAATTTTCAAAGTTCAGGAATCAAAAAACAAGAGTATTGAATTTTCCATAATGGCGATTAAACCAGGAAAAATCAAAACTAATGTTGAAAAATCAGGCTTTGCCCTATTTCTACTAGCACAAGTTATTTTTAATGAGCTACCAGCATTTTTCATTGTGCTTGGGAATATTGCCTTAGCTAGCAGTATGCCATTTGCCTTTCTAAGTTTGACACATCAAACTTCACCTGAAACCATTGAAAAATGGAACGCAGTTTATCGACGTCGATTCAAACATAGACAAAAAGAAAGCCCTTAATAAACAAAACCGCCCCGATTCATTATCGGGGCGGTCTTTTTATAGTAAGTATTTTTACTGAGCTAATAAATTATCAATAATTTGCTTAAAGTTTGCAAATGGTACTGCGCCACTAACCAACTCACCGTTGATAAATGTTGCTGGGGTCCCTGTTACACCTGCAGCTGCACCACTAGCCATGTCATCAGCTACTTTTTTAGCATACTTGCCATCATCTAAACAGCTGTCAAATTTAGAACTGTTCAAACCTAAACTTTTTGCTTCTGCTTTCCATTTAGCAACATTCATGTTGCCAGCTAAATTTGCTTCAAATATTTTATCATACATCTGCCAATATTTACCTTGCTCTCCAGCACATTCACTTGCCTCGGCTGCTTTCTGTGCTTCAGGATGGAATGACAATGGAAAATGCCTAGTTACAAAAGCAATCTTATTACCATAATCGGATTTAATCTGTTTAGCAGTGGCATAATGACGTGAGCAAAAAGGGCATTCAAAATCAGTATATTCAATTATTTGAACTTTAGCGTTTTTATCACCAAACACATACTCTGAATCCTGGATTGGAGTTACTGCACTGAATTGTTGCTCTGCAGCTGGAGGTTCAGGTAAATCCTGTCCTTCAGCTTGAGCAGCTAAGTCAACTTCTTGGCGATTACCAAAAACAATAATTAATAAAATAAAAAAGGCTACCACTGACAAAAGTGCCATGCCTGAGAAAAATCCTAAGAAAAAATTTGTCTTAGAACTATCTTTTGATCGTTTTGTTGAACTATGATCTTCCATATTTACTAGCGAGACAAGTGAAACTAGCGAGACAAGCTAGACTAGTTATTTGTTTTACACGTCTTGCTTGTTTTACACGTCTTACTTATCTTGCTTACAATTAGTTGCAAATTAAATTTTAACAAATCATTTTTCTAAAGTCAAATTCTATATTTCATAAATAACCTTATTGTTTGAAGCTAACACACCTAACTTTAGCCTTTCTTTGTTACTAGCATACATTGTGTATAACTTTTGACCCTTTTTAACCTTCTCTCCATAATTAACATGGGTATGTATTCCTGCATATTTATCAATTGGTGCTCCCAAATTCATACAAATTCTATTGATGGCCCGGTTATTTATGGATTTAATTTTTCCAGCTTTTTTAGTCTGAAATTCATGACGTAAAACTTCTTGCATAACTTCTTCTGAATTAAGGTTATCTTCTCCACCTTGAGCCACAATAATTTGATTCAATTTTTTCCAGGCTTGACCATTCTTGATCTGCGCCTTGGCGATGGCATAACCTTTTCCTTTAGGACAGTACTTCATTAATTCAAGCAAGGCACCTGTCAACTTACATGATTTATTTTCTAAATCTAACGGTCGAAACTTGTGTAGTTGCATAATTCGCAAAATATCTCTTGCTTCCAATGCCGGTCCAATTCCCCTTCCCACGGGCTGTTTGGCTGGAGTTTTAACAACTATAATCTTCATACCAAACTTTTTACATAACGATTTAAATTTAGATTCAATTTCATTCGCATGTTTCATGTTTGGCACTTTACAAGTTGGACCAACCGGAATATCTAAGACTAAATAATCAACACCGGTCGCAACTTTTTTGGCCATAATACTTACAATCATTTTATCATATGGTTCCAATGCCAAAGGACGAGAGACTTTAATAATTTTGTCATCAGCTGGAGCCATGCGTAAACCACCACCCCAAACTAAACAACCTTTGGTTTTCTTTACGATTTTCTTAATTTCATTCAAAGGAAAACTAACATTACACAAAACCTCCATTGTATCAGCTGTACCAGCCGGTGAAGTTATAGCTCGAGAAGAAGTTTTGGGAATGTTTATTCCCAATGACGCCACAATTGGTACAATAATCGGGGTCATACGATTGCCAGCCAGACCACCAACTGAGTGCTTATCAGCCACCTGACGGCTCAAATTGAACTTCTCACCGGTTTCAGCCATTGCTTTGGCCACATAGTATAACTCCTGTGTAGAATACTCTTTTATAAAACTGGTAGCTGCATAGTAAGTAGTTTCAATCTGACCAAGCTTACCATCTGCAATATCTTTAATCAAAGAATACAACTCCTTGTAAGTTGCTGGTTGGCCCAGCATCTTTTTTTTCAAAGTTTCAATTGACAAAGGCCGAGATTCCACAATTATTTTAACTATAGAACCATCAGGAACTTGCTTTTTCTTCCAAACATCTTCAAATAGCCCAATTTCACCTGGCTTCACCAATTTATTTGTCATATCCACGGTTACGGTCACTTTCTTTCCTTTCTTCCAAACCAGTGAAATTTTATCACCAACATGAATTCCAAAATTATTAGCTTCTTCTTCGTTCATTAGAGCAATTAAACCTGCCCCAGTTTCAATGTCTAAATTTTTCCCCTTCAAATAAACCATATTTTTATAATTGCTATGTGTTATATGTTACGTGTTTCACTAGTCTTGCTTGTCCTGCTAGTAATTCACCTACGATACTTATATTTAATATTTCCCCACTGATCTAAAGCCACTTTCAACTCTGGATTGGTCACAGCATAATCAGCTAGGTCGATTTCACGGACAATAGCCTCTGCCGCCTGGCGACAAGCTTTAGCTCCAGCAATTGAACCACCTTGATGGCCATGTACTCCGCCACCAAAATTTGCAATTAAATCTGAGCCAAGAATCTCAACCAACTTAGGTAATAAACCTGGATGCATTCCACCTGAAGCAATTGGCATAGTTGGTTTAATTGAAGACCAATCTTCTTTCAATGAATTAAACTCGTGCCAATCTTCACGCAAAAGTTCATTTACAGTCAAAACTTCATCTGCGCTGCCTTCCATTTTGCCAACAACTGTACCTGTATGCAATTGATCAATTCCAGCTAAGCGAGCTAACTTAGAAACCATCAACATGGTCATTCCGTGCTTGGGATTACGAGTAAACATGCTGTGGCCAGCTCGATGGCCATGAATAATTAAACCTAATTTTTGTTTTCGGAGATATTGAACGTTATCCAAACCAGTAGATACAATATCAACCATCACACAACGACCACCAAGCGATTTGACCAATTTTGCTCGGCGAAGCATCTCATCTGGTGGAGCAGTTACATTACAAGCGTAAACTTTAATCTGGCCAGTTTCTTTTTCTACTTTATCTCGCATTGCTAATGTGCGTTTCACTCGTTCATCAAACCGGTTAAATGTCATGTCAGTTAAATTCTCATCGTCTTTTACTAAATCAATACCGTTTCGCCAAACATCATAAGCAACTTTAGAATGTTCTACTGCAGTTAAGCCAACTTTTGGTTTAATTATACTACCTAAAATGATTCGATCTTTATTTTTCAACACCTTGCGAATACCTTCAATTCCAAAGGCCGGACCCTGAAAACTCTTTATATATTTAGTTGGAAACTCGACGTCAAGTAAGCGTAAATTTTTCACTACCTTCATCGAATAAATATTACCTCCAATGCTAGACATAAACTGAGGAATGCTCCCGAGTTCGAATAAATCCAAAGGGTAAGCAATCTTGATAATGTTTTGCTTTTGATTGATGTAATAAACTGTAGCCTTTAGTTTTTTAGCTACTTCTGGTTTCAAAGTCGACAAATCAGTCCACGAACCAATTGAACTTTCACCAGCAACTGCATCAGCTGCTTCCTCAAATGGACCATTTGGTTCCATGTAAAATGTTGCCAGCAAATCCTTTGTTAAGTTTGGTTTGTAACCTTGATCAATAAATCCTACGTGTGACATATTTTTTAGTTAAAAGTTAGAAAGTTAAATGCCCGCCTGCCAGCCCGCATAGCTAACTGCGTTGCTGGCGGGCATCGCTATGCGAAGCATTGTGGGCAGGTTTATAAAGTTAATATTTCCTTATGTAATTTTAGTTAAAAAAACTCTTAAATCATTGACAATTTTATGCAGATTTGCTACTATATGAAGTATCATTGTTCATTTTCAAAAGGAGAAAAACATGAGTCGAATTAATGCCATTTCAGGTTTAGTTCAATTTACTGAGAAAGAAGCAGCTGAAATCAAATGCACGCCTAAACTATTTACTGCCAAGTACCAAGAAAGGACTTCGTATGGTAAGGCAGAGTGTGAATGGCTGGCTCGTATTCTAGGAACACTCAACACCAACGGCGAAGTATTTTATGCGTCAACCTGGCGAACAATTGTCAATATTTATGAAGGCGGAAAAATCAACTTCTGGAAGTTGAAGCTTGTCAATAAAAAAGGTCTGGTTGGTAAATTCCTTCGTTGGATTGGCCTGGGACGCTTGTCGCTGGTCCCGAAAAATGATGATGGTTGCAATATTCATTCAAGTCGGATCTTTGGTTTAGGCATGAAGGAAACCAGTCGAATCGGTCGCGACCCAGCAACCATCGTTCGTGGTATGCACCTACTCTTGGAGCACGGCTTTGTGGATATTATGGAGCTCGAAGGTCAGGATGTTATTTTCCCGACTGACAAGTACTTTCAACACATGATGCCAGCTACGAGCTAGAAATATTTATACTCTCTGAACATTGTTTCAGGGAGTTTTTTTATTCAAAAAACACGAGAGCATAAAAACATTCACTGTAACTACTTTCATTACATCACCAAAGCCAAGAATAATCCTTCTTCACTTTCTTGATCAGATTCTCAGGACTAACAATACCGAATTCGCAAATATATCCTTTAATCAATTCAGCGGGCACTTTATCAAAAGCTGGATTATAAATTTTCAAATTTTTTGGAGCTTTTGACCAAACCTCTTTGGCCTTACGTTGTTCAATACGGATAGCTTTTAGATTTTTGGCATCTTCATTTATTTTCAAAGCTTGCGTTACTACGTAAACTGGAACTTTGTTTAAGAATGCAGTTAAAGCTAAACCAAAACTGCCAACCTTATTCACACATGAACCGTCACGCGCAATAGCATCACAACCAATTAAAACTTTATCAATAGTAAACTTGTCGCCACTTATTTTGCTAATTAAATATGGCGCTGCACTGTCTACTACTAAAGTATTTTTAATTCCAACTTTGATTAAATCTTTGGCGGTTTTATGTCCTTGATATAAAGGACGAGTTTCGGTTTGAAATACCTCAAACCGCTTTTTATCTTTCTTCGCAGCCAGCAAAACTTTAATTACAGTGGAAGAATGGCAATGAGTAAATACTTTATCTCCAAATTTAATCAGGTTCTGGCCACTGCGGATTATTTTATTGTTGTTTTTTTCAACCAAATCAAAAAAATAATCAACTGATTCACGTACGACTTTTCTCTGCTCTTTGATTTCAGCACCCTTGTTTCGCTTTAACTGGCAAACAATAAACTCCACGACATTATCAGCCATGGGCTCTGTATCACGCGCAGAAACTAGGTACTTACCAGCTTCTTTGATCCTTTTTACAAACTCGCGCTTATTCTGAATTTGTAAATCAGTGGCATACTTTTTCAGGGCTTTACCAGTAGCTAAGGCCACATTAGTTGCTCCTTGAATCTTGATTGACTTGATATCACGATAAATTTTTATTAAGTTTGCGTTCATATTTTCAAAGTTATAAGTTGTAAGTTTTAAGTAATAAGTAAAGAAACAAGTACCAAAAATTTAAAAAGAAGAATCAAACTTGAGTATGTTAAACCTTATCTTTTAACTCTTTCATTTTCCTAATATAATTTTCTCGGCGTTTACCCATCTTGCTAGTCGTCCCTTTGTCTGTAATTTCAAATTCTTCGCCCATATCAACCACATCCACACGGCCTTTGAACCTTAGGATATTATGAATATTGTCACGTAACATAGCGCATTCGCTTTCTTCTCCATGAACAACGAATATATTTTGCAAATCATTTATATTGCGAATGTACTCAAGTAGTTCCAATTTATCAGCATGTCCGGAAAAAGAGTTTAGAACTACAACATCCGCCTTTAGTGGATAGTTTTTTCCAAATATTTTAATTTTTCGTGCACCTTCAACAATCTGTCTTCCACGAGTTCCCTGGGCCATAAATCCTATAACTAAAATCAAGTTTTTCGGATCGGTCATGTGATTTTTCAAATGGTGCATTATTCGACCAGCTTCACACATGCCAGAAGCCGAAATTATAATGCAGGGTTTATCGTAAAAGTTGAGCTGTTTTGACTCTTCAACACTTGAAGTGTAGGTAATTTCTTTGAAATACAGTGGGTTCTTTTTCTTATCGACAAAATCCCTAAAAGTTTCATCGTCATAATAATCCTTGTTTTTATCAAAAACCTTTGAAATTCTTGAAGACAGTGGACTATCCACAAAAATTGGAATTTTCGGTATTTTGCCTTGATTATAAAGTTCATGAAGTACATATACAAAGGCTTGAGTTCTTTCAAATGAAAATCCTGGAACAATAATCTTGCCTTTTCGTTTCATTACATCTTTTATAGCCCACTCAAGTTCTTCATGAACATTAGAAAAAGAGTCATGTAAATGGCTTGCATAAGTACTTTCTGTAATTAAAATATCTGCATGATCAACTTGATACGGATCATTCAAAATCGGCATGTATTTTCGGCCAAGATCACCTGTAAAAACCAGGCGCTTATACTCCTTATTTTCTTTGAAATCAACCGCAATCACAGCACTTCCTAAAACATGACCAGCATCATAAAAAGTAGTCCAAATACCTTCGTCGACTTTGAACTTTTGGAAATATTCATGAGATTCTATTAACTTTAAGGAAGCATAAACATCTGTGTCTGTGTAAAGTGGTTCTGCATGAACTTTTTTGTGCTTTTTTAGAAATCTAGCATCCTGGATCTGTATATGAGCTGAATCCAGGAGCATAACTTCTGCTAACTCTTTTGTTGCTCTAGTACAAAAAACCTTGCCATCAAAACCAAGTTTTACCAATCGAGGAAGCATTCCAATATGATCAATGTGCGCATGTGAAATAATTACGTAATCTACTTCTTTCGGATTAAACAAAAACTCCTCGTTCAGTAGACGACTTTTTTTACGATTCCCACCCTGAAACATACCACAGTCAAGCAGTATTTTTTTGTTGTTTATTTCTAATAAATGACGCGAACCCGTTACATTCTGAGCTGCGCCACAAAACTTTATTTTCATAAAAATTAATTACTGATTATATTGATACACTGATAGATTCTAAAAACATCCTCTTACTTCTTCAAAAAATTCTTTACATCATCATTAAATCAGTAATATCAGTACTCAGCTATAAATATTATACCAAATTTCACTCTTTAATAAAAACAGCCCATATCACAAATTGTATTCAAATATATTGCGCTTAAATTTAAATATGCGCCAAGTAAAATTATAACAGAACAAACAATAACTATCAGTATACTTAAATATGCCTTCGGATCAATTTGGGATTCGCTAGATTTACATGTAATTCGCATATTAGCATTATACCTATTGTAAATTATGCTAAATAGTATCATCAAAATAAATAAAGTTATTAATGAGTCAAAATGCAACTGAACTAAAACTAAATACCCAGCAATTGAACTGGTAGCCATGATAACAATTTTTTTATCTTCCATCTGACTTCGATGTAAAATCTTCCAAATCATTTGTCCTAATTTAATGTAAACCGCAATTAATATTAATAAGCCAACAATACCTAATGAATACCAAGTATCTAACCACAAATTATGCACCCGATCAGAATAACGGTCGTCAATTATTTTCTCGATCTCAGTTCTTGGACGTAAAACTGATTGATGAATATAAGTTTCAGGTCCATAACCAATGATTGGACTTTGTTTAATTAATTGCCAAGAATATTTGTATTCCAACATACGAATATACATCGAACTTCCTTGTTGTATATCTTCTGAACTACGAATGTCTCCACCCATGCCCCACCAACCAGCAAAAACCGAAATAAATATTATTATTGCAAAAAATGCCAAGCTCACTTTTTTTAAATAATACAAAATTAATTTACCTCTGACTTGAACCTTTCGCTGTGGATCAATCCAGGTGTATAGAATTAGAAAAACCAAGGCAGTCACTAACGCGCCCAACCACCCGCCACGATTTAAAGTCAGGTATAGAGCAAGCCCATTTATTATCATCACTAAATACAAAAACAGCTTGAGCCACAATTTTTGTTTATTAATTAACAAATAATATATAAAGCCACTACCCATTACCAAAAAAGCTCCTAAATAGTTTGGATGCCCCAAACTGGACATTGGTCGAATAATTGACAAGTCCTGATACAAGGTCACATAACGGACATTAGTCAAAAATTCTATACCAAACTTTTGTAAAATCGCATAGATGCTTATTAAAAATGAATTCAAAACAAACACCCAGGCAAGCATTTTTACCTGAGCTGATTTAAACTTGATTGACTTCATTACCAAGAAAAACAAAACAAAATGTAAAATTGTATATAAGCCAAAACGCCGATCAATTAATCCCCAAAGACTATCTTCCACTGAGATAGAAAATAAAGTTGAAATTGAATATGATATCAACAATAGACCAAATAACGATTCTAAGCTAAAAAATTTGAGTTCTTTAATTTTTCCCCAAAGATTACTAAAACTTCCACACTGCCACAGGCGAATTACTACTAAAATTTCAACTAAAAAACAAAATAAAGCGATTTTATCAACTTCATATCTTTCCATTCCCCAAGGATTAATCAACAAAGGGATGACAAAAGTCATCCCTAAAATTAAATAGAATACTATTTTATCAATTTTTCTGTCCATTGATTTAATTATTTAAATTAGAACAAGGTACAGTTATTGTTCCGCCTGTACTAGAACGAATCGTACACCAGTCATTGTATGCTGGTAACATGGTTTTTGTCTTTACTGGCCCGTACGGAGTAGGTCTTGGCCTTTCTGGAGCTTGCTTTTGCTTTAATAAACGAACCCTCTTGGCTGGTCGTCGCATAAATGGATAGCCAAATCCAAAGCCTCTTGCATTACCCATAGCAGTCAAAAATCCCCCGACAGAAAAAAACAAAGCTCCAATACTTACACCAACCAATACTTTTTGTTTAGTACTTAATTTTGTTTTACTACTTGTTTTAGTAACAGTTTCCATATTGTTTTTTTTCATATTCGATACAAAGAATTAATTATTTGTTATCATGCCAGGAATAGTTATTTCACCCGTCAGATTATCGCCATCAAGTCCCTGACAAACTGCTCGATAAACACCACCTGTATTATATGTTTGCAAGTTAATCGGGGCTGAACATCCAATAGTATCAAGTTTTTCCCATTTATTAGTCAAGTATTGCTCAATATACGCACAATTTATTCCAAATGCTACAATGCAAGCTTCAGTTCCTGATTCATATAACTTATTTGTCTTAATGTCAGACTTGATTTTTAGGGCCTCAACAAAACCATATCCCGAACCAACAATTAAAACCCTACCTTGACCATTGTCCCCTGAACAAATGTTAATTGGGGCAAGATCTCGTTTGTAACAATATAAATCATTACAATCGACTTTACCATTACTATCATCATCCACATTATTATTACAAATTTCCACCTCGGCTTCTACTATCGGAGTTGTTGTCTTCTTTCGGTATGTAGGTAATATAGCGTTTCTTGACTTTTGCTGTACTGAAGTATCAACATAAATACGACTATTCTTTATTGGTCGTTTCATCACCGGCCATCCAAACCCAAATCCCCTGGCCTTTCCCATTGTACTTAGAATCCCCCCCAATGAGAAGAACAACGCACCAATACTTACACCAACTATCACCTTTTGTTTGGTATTTAATCTTGTTGTACTTTTTGTCCTTGTTATTGTTTTCATATTAGATATCAGTTATTTTGTTAAGTCACACAATTGACGTCAATTACTTTATTTCATCAATTGGCAATTTCAGCCATCCAGATAAAACATTTTTGACGTCTGCTTCCGTTACCTCCGGCCACTTGTCTTCCATAGTTGCCATCTTGTGTTTCATTTCTAATTCCTGAATCTCAGAAGTTAAATCCAAAATACTTGATTTAATTTTCTTTTTCTCATCCTGATCCTCAGTTTTTTCTTCTTGAATTTTTAATTTTTCCAGATTTCTCAAAATCCCTTTAATTCGATCCGGGGCTGCGGCAATTTCTTTGTGAACATCCTCAGCAGCCGCGCGAATTAGCTTTAACGCATGATCAGGAAGATCATAAGCGCGTAAATTGACCAAAGCTCCCGCTTCATCCATAACATCAATCGCTTTGTCCGGAAGTAATCTTTCTTTGATAAATTTTTCAGTAAAATTTACGGCAGCTTCTACTGATTCGTCGGTAAATTTAACTCTATGATGATCCTCATAATCTTTTTTAATACCCTTTAGAATTGCAATTGTATCATCAACGGTCGGCTCATCAACTTCAACCAATTGAAACCGTCGAGCCAAAGCATCATCTTTCTTGATATATTCGTCATACTCTTCAGTTGTTGTAGCGCCAATTGACTGCAACTCACCACGTGCCAGGGCAGGCTTCAAAATGTCACCAATGTTCATTGCGCCCTCTGTTCCCTTTGACTGAATCAAAGTATGAATCTCGTCGATAAACAAAATAATATTTCGTCGTTTAATAATAATTTCATCAACCAACATCTTCACTCTCTCCTCAAATTCTCCTCTATATTTTGTCCCACCAATCATATCTGCTAAATTCAAAGACAAAACTTTTTTATTTGTTAATGCACCTGGAATATCATTAGTGACGATACGTAGTGCAAGCCCCTCTACAATCGCTGTTTTTCCAACTCCAGCAGAACCAATTAATAGCGGGTTATTCTTTTTTCGTCTACTCAAAATCTGTATCACTCGTTCAATTTCTTCCGTTCGACCAACGACTGGATCAATTTTCCCGTCCTTGGCTTTTTGGGTTAGATCTGTTGTGTATAAACTCAAAACTTCTGCTTGGTTAATCTTGCTATCACCAGCCCCACCTTTTCCTTTTTTAAATATATCACCACGATATTTCCAAAGCACAAAAACTGCAACCACAAACAAAATTATATATGGCCAGTTCATTTCAATAAAATCCATATTTTTATTTTATGTTAAGATAACAATATTATAGCAAATTCAGCCTATTTTAACAATTTAATTTAAATAGCCACTAGTTTGAAGGGTGACAAATTTTTTATATAATCCTCCTTTCCGCATCAACTGTGAATGAGTTCCCTGTTGAGAAATTCTACCTTTGGCTATTACTATTATTTTATCAGCATTTTTAACTGTGGATAACCTATGAGCAATCACAATAGTTGTTCTATTTTTAATAACTCGATGAATTGCTTCTTGGATCATTTTTTCTGAACTTGAATCCAGTGAACTAGTAGCTTCATCAAGAATTAAAATTTTTGGATCAACCAAAATTGCTCGAGCAATCCCTATTCTTTGTTTCTGACCACCAGAAAGCTTAATACCACGTTCGCCCACCAAGGTATCATACTTTTTCTTTAATTTATTAACAAACTCATCGGCATTTGCAATTTTTGCTGCCTGGTGGACTTCTTTCATGGTTGCCTTTGGCCGACCATATGAAATGTTTGCTTTTACTGTGTCGCTAAAAATATCAATATCTTGGTTAACAATACCTAATTGACTTCGATAATTCTTGATATCAAAATTTTCTATTGGATCGTCATCAATTAAAATCACCCCAGAAGTGACATCATAGTATCGATATAAAAGCTTGGCTACTGTAGACTTCCCTCCACCAGAAGGGCCAACCAAAGCAACAACTTCTCCGTGCTTGATTTTGAAATTGATATTTTTCAGGACTTTCCCATCTCCATAATCAAACGATACATTCTTGAATTCAACATCTCCCTGTAGATTTCTTTTTATTCCGTCTTCATGACTAACAATATAATCATCACTGTCAATAACCTTAAGCAATCGATCTATCCCGACTTTTGCATTCATTATATGATCTAGAGTTCTAGTTAATTCAAATAATGAAAAATATGTTTGGACTCCAACCTGAAAAAATAAAACAAACTCCCCAGGCGTAATTTCTCCTAAAAATGTCAAATAACCACCGACCGCAAAAATTAAGATGTTCCCCAATCCAATTAGGTTCATTCGCAAAAAGTTTAAACTGAAAATGACCCGAAAAAACTTTTTGTACATTAAAAATATATTTCTTAAACTTTTTTCACCTTTTTGCTTTTCATGATCTTCCCTTGTAAATGCTTTAACGGTTTTTATATTGTAAATTGCTTGACCAATCTCACCATAAACCTTTTCCTCTTTTTTACGCATCTTGACGCGCAAAGGGTCAACTTTATAATTAGCTCGAAAAGTTATTATCAAAAATATTGGCACAATGATAAAGAAAACAAAAGCTAATCTATAATCTATGAACAATAAAAACACAAAACTGAAAACAAATTTCATTGCGGCTGGAAAAACATTCCAAAATAGGTTTTCGAAAAAGTAATTTATCAATTCTACACCCTTTTGTAGTTTATTCAACTTTGTACCAGTATTTTCTTTTTCATGATAGTGTAGGGATAAATCAAGATTCTTTTTCAATACCAGCGCTGTAAAAAAATTAGAAATTTTAATGTCCGTTTTTGCTAATAAATAATTTACTGAGAAATTATTAATACTTTGAATTAAATAAACGAACCCCATAATAACTATCAAAATAGCTAATCGTCGTAACAATAAATCCTTATCCGTGTAAATAAAATTATCAATAATTTCCTTAAAAACGTAAGTTCTAACTAAATTAATTACTTCTATAAATGCAAGCAAAACCAATCCTATAATAAAATATTTACGGAATTGCTTTAGCATGCTCCACAATTTTAAAATCAAAAATTGTAAACTACCGGTAATTTTCTTGAATGCACCTTTCTTTTTTGCCATTTAAGCCAATAATTTATTTATGATGTTTTGATCTAGAATTACATTATTACCTGACTCTAAATCACCGAGTTCTAAGTTATTAATGCGAACTCTTTTTAGTTTTAGAACAGTATAATCAAATAATCCACACATTCGCCGAATCTGTCGTTTTTTGCCCTGTTTAAGGATTATTGAAAATGATTTTGAAGTTAGTTGTTTTACTGTCACCGGCAAAGTTTTTTCATCATCAAGAATAACACCTCTCTTGAGGCTCTCCAAAAAATCACTGGACAACTCTTGGTGAACTTCCACTTCGTATTCTTTTTCTTTTTCATAACGTGGATGGCTCAACTTAAGTGCCAAGTCACCATCATTGGTTAACAAAATGAGACCACTGGAATCCTTGTCCAAACGACCAATTGGATATAAACGAAAGTCTGAATTAACCAAATCTAAAACGTTTTTTTCCCCTTTAAAACTTCTGGTCGTACAAACATAACCAATCGGTTTATTTAGCATTATTACAATTTTTTTAGCTTCTGGCTTCACAACTTGATCATCAACTTCCACAATATCCAAATTCGGATCAACCTTAGTTCCAAGTTGGGTTATTATTTTGCCATTAATCTTAACTTTGCCATCTAAAATAAACAGCTCCGCTTTTCTTCGCGAAGCAATTCCAGAATCTGCTAAATATTTATTGAGACGTATTTCTGACATAATTATATTTCAAGTTTTAAGTTCTAGCTATTGGACATTGATTATTGGGTATTAGGTATTGGCTATTGGGTATTGATCATTGGGTATTAGGTATTGGCTATTGATTATTGGTTATTGATTATTGTTTGTTTCCTTTAAAAGAGGTTGGCTTAGAACCGCTTAAATCTGACAAAGACAAACTCGGACCTGAGGCTGGGACCCTTGGTGTCTGTGGAGGATTGGCTGGAGCAGATGGCTTAGTTGGAGATGCTGAGACAGGAGCTGGCTTCTTTTGTTCAGACAACCTTCTATTTTTATCATTACGCATTTTTTGCTCCAAGGCACTTGGTCCACTTCCTCTATTTTCACTCCTCCTGCCACGTAAATTTTCTTCAAGAGCTTGCTTTTTTCTATAATCTTTTAAGCAATCTTTACAAAAGACCGGTCGTGATGGATCAGGTTTGAAATTAATTTTAGTTTTTACTGAACAGCTATCACATTCAACTACATGTAAATCTTCTTCTCGAACTTCCCTTCTTTCACTATCCCCACTTCTTCCGCTCTCAGTTGCTTTTGCTTCTTTTGCTACTTCTAATTCTTGAACTTCTTTCTCTTCTTCTTTAATAAAATCCCCACGCATAGCTGATAAAAAGTCATGTTTCTTCTCAACTATTTTACCAAAACGTTTGTCTTCTAATTCCTTTTCTAATTTTTCCATCATTGCCTCAGTTTCTACACCACTCCAACGAGCAATTTTTTCTTCAACTTCTTCACGAGACTGACCATATCGCTCACGGGTTGCCCTAACGACACGTTCTTCACTGCTTGTCTTTTTCGAAATTGGTGGTAATGTTCCCGCACTAAATGGATCTGAAGCCACACCATCAATCATTAATTTAATATAAACACTGTACTTCGGTAAATTCACCAAATCTTCTTCTGTGTATCTTGGAGTAAACTCCCTAGACAAAAACTCAGCATCAGCAGCACCGACTCTAAATACAATCATTGTTCCGACATTACCGAAAACAGCATCTCGAACCACAGTATTTCCACTGACTTCCAATTGCCCAATATACTGGTGACCAACCGTAAGACACAGATGATATTTTCTAGCTTCTGACAAAATATTTGCAAATGATTCTGTAGCAAAATTTTGAAATTCATCAACGTAAAGGTAAAAATCTTTTCTGTCTTTTTCAGGGATATCCACTCTACTCATAGCAGCCAACTGAATTTTTGTAATAATCATAGCCCCAAGTAAGGCCGAAGAATCTTCTCCAATCCTCCCTTTTGACAAATTCAATATAAGAATTTTGCTTTCATCCATAATTTCTCTTAAATCGATTGACGATTTGACTTGTCCAACAATATTACGAATTAGAGATGTAGATAAAAATTGACCAATTTTATTTTGAATCGGAGCAATAGCTTCAGTCAAAAATTTTTCATTGTATTTTGTAAATTCACTTTCCCAATACATTTTTACTACTGGGTCCTGAACTTTAGCTACTACCTTCTTGCGATATTCCTTGTCTACCAACATCCGATTAACCCCAAGCAAAGTACTGTCAGGGTAATCTAATAACGCCAAAATCGTATTTCGTAAAATATATTCCAAACGTGGCCCCCAGCTATCCGCCCAAATCTTTTTGAATACACCAACCAAACCAGAAGCAACCAAATGACGATATTTAGGATCGACTTTTTCCAAAACATTAAAAGCAATCGGATTTTCTAAGTCAGCTGGATTCAGATAAATAACATCATTTATACGATTTGAAGGGATACTATTAACAATAAGTTCAGCTGAATCACCATGGGGATCAACTAAGCAGGCTCCGTTGCCATTAAGAATATCAGAATAAACTAAATTTTCAATCAAAACAGACTTACCCATACCTGTTTTACCGATAATATACATGTGCCTTCTACGGTCATCAGTTTTAATCCCAAATTTTCGATTTTGATTGCGAAAATTGGCAAAAGCAAATGGAGTTATTTGATCCATATCTAAATAGTAATTTGTAATTCGTAATTAGTTCATAAGAATAGAATCTACGATTCTCAATCCACAAACGGCAATCCACCAGGCAAATCAGCAGAAGGATCTTTTTCTGAATCAATTTTTTCTACATCTTCTTTTTGAGGCCGATCTTTTCTAATACTTTCTTCATCAAAACTCGAATTATCATCATCAGCTTTGTTTATCTCATCCGTATCTTTGGCAGAGTCATCATGGGACTTTATCTCACTTTCGTCTGAAACGGTCTCTGCGTCGGGTAATGCTCCCTTTTCTTTTAGCTCCTTAATAATCTTAGCTTTTCTCGCTTTATCAGTTTTTCCAGTTTTATCTTTGGCAAATCGTTGCTCAAAATAATCATTATCATAATCAACCACTGGGACTTTATCTCCTACCTTCGGGGTCTCTAGATCCTCAGCCTCTGAATCTTCTAACACTGGAACATCTTCAGAAATCGGTAATCCAATTGGAGCTCTAGAACGACGAGATTCTGTTCTCTTCACCAATGGTGCTCTTACTTCAATGTGAGGGAAGTGAAACAAAGTCGCTAATTCTTCAACACTCATTAGTTGTTTCCCATCGCAAGTATCACCATTACGTGATTTAAAGTTTTCCAAAATAGCATTTTGTTTTATATGTAAACGAGAATTCTTGAAAGCGAGCTTAGCTTGAGTTTTATTTTTTCCTGGCTTAAATCCGTTTAATGCTGTAGATCCATATTGCTTGATAGCTCCCATCATACCTGAAACACCTAAACCTTTTTTGAAAACTTCTCTCTTTCCAAAATAAACTAAACGATACTTTCCCTTGAAACACACCTTATCAACTTTATTGACAATCCCATCAACTCGCATTTTTTCTACTGGTGGTAACATATCCAAAAATCTGGAATCCGCGGCTTTTTCCTCAACAGCCTCACCCATACCCAAAACTGGTTGGCCAATTATTTGCTCTCCAAATAAATTCAAAAAAGCAATTGGTGCATCTAGAATTTTACCAAGAATCGATGGTTTAGATTTTGCTTTCACTCCCATCAACTTATCCACTTCTTTAAATCCTTCTTTTTCCCAACCAATACTTGCTGGAGCTGCTATCAATTGTAACCAAATCTGTTCTCCTGGCCCAATTGCACTCATTACTTCCAAAACTGCGGCCATTGGATCTTTAAATTCACTATCTAACTCTTCCTTGAACGAAATATATGTTTTAATTGGATGATATTCCTTATTTGTAAAAACCAAGTCAGCTCCCCAAATATTATATTCATCACTAGGAAAATTTACATTTATATCAGCAGTATAATCCTCGACTTCTGTAATCTCTGCTTCAGGATATTGCCCATAGACTGCAGCTTCAACTAAATTACGAAATTGGACAGGAGTTCGAATCAAATACTGAATAAAACCATCAATGCTAACAATTTCAAAACTGTACGAAAGCTGGAAATTTCCTTTAAATGTCAACTCGTGCCAGTCTAACGGTTGCTGAGATCCAGCTAATGCCGTAAAAATATTTTCTACTGCTTTGGGGGTTTGTAAATTTTCTTTTGGAATATCAATCGCCAAAAAGATATAACTTTGCTTGGCAGAATAAATACTTTGACGCCAATAAACAAAATTATGCCATGCGCCCCACAAACCTACAACCAAAAACAAAACCCAGCCACCATTAACAAAAAAGTGCCATAGAATCACGTGAAAAGGCTGAGAACCAAGGTTGTACACCCAGCTCCAATCTAAAGTTATTTCAAATGGTAGCATATTCATAGAGACAATATAATAATTATACTTCAACCTAAAATCTTGCCGGTAATAACCGGCTAAATAATCAAATTTATTATACCATAAAATAGATTTTAAACAAAAGAAAACCCGAGGATTAACCTAGGATTTTCTTTTTATTTTAAGTGATTGTTATTTTAGAACATCAAATCTGCCATCTGAAGTTTTCTCAAACCTCTCACGATTAATTAAAGTCAAATAAATTGTTGACTTATTAACCTGACGCTGACCCAAAACTTTATTGTAAATATCTTCCTTAGTCATTGGACCACCAGCTTGCTCAAGAACCTGTTTGATGATTTCTGCGACAGTACCAGTAGAATATCCCCAATCTTTTAGAGCATATAAACCACGACCAATTAACACAAAGCCGTCATTAGCAATCAATTCATTATGAACAGTAGCTGCACAAATCTTTTTGTGATCAAACTTGGCATTACCAATATTTTCTGCAATATCTCTAAAGTGTAATGGTTTCTTTAACTTTTGGAAAACTAAATTTATTTTATCACCCAATTTCTTAGGTCTAATAGTATCCCAGTCAGTCAATCCCCACTCACCCAAGATATTTTTTTCAATCTTTGAAGTAGTTTGCAGATATGATTCTAGAAAATTTTCTAAATCAAGACTATGTTTCGCTGTATAATCATTTAATAGAGTTTTTAACTCCTCTGTTAAACTTGACTTTGCCAACTCTAGCATGTCTGATTGACTATATAATTTTTTCTCCTGAGCTAAAACTTCCTCCAACTGAGTAATTAGTCGAACAATAGTTTCTAATTCAACGTTTTGCAGTTTCCAAGCGCTGTATAAAGCGTCATGATTATCTACCTTGTGAGTTGAACCAAAGAAGTGCTCAAGAGCAAAAAGAAAAGCATTAGTGTGAAGTTCATCAAAGTTGTGATTTTGTTTAACAAAACCTTCAAGCAAATGATCTTCTCTAACTAGGCCACCTTTTTGTTCCAAAAAAGTAATATAAGCTTGTTCAATTTGCTTCAAAGGAATAGCAAACTCTTCAGCTTTAGCATGCTCAACAAATTTGCGAACTGCTTCTTTTTCGATTTGTCTTACACGTTCACGAGTAATATTGTAAACATCACCAATCTGTTTTAGAGTGGCTTTTTTATCAAGATTACTAGTTAAGTGATAACGGTTTTTTAAAACCTCTTGCTCACGTTCAGACAGCTTTGAAAGCAAGTTCACAAACAAGTCTTGAAAATTGACTTGTGAGTCATGATTAGTCATAAACTTATGTTATAACCGACAAGCTTATTATCAGTTATGTACTTATTAATAATATTATTCAAAGCTAAAATATATAAGCCCCTCCATTTAGCTCTTAATAATTGCATTAATTTACATCACTATAGTATCATATAAATAAATTATTGTCAAGGAATCTAAGCACAATTGCCTAAATTTAGTGAAAATAAAAACTTGACAGATGATACCTTTTCTTTTAAAATTAACAATATATGGCAAGTTATTTGTATCTTTGTCAAGATTGTTGCTATACCTTAACTCATTTATGGGATACTGTCAAGAGACTAATTAAAAGATAAATAACCAAAAACCAGCCTAATAAGGCTGGTTTTATATATTCAAATTCTAATTACCTTCTAGTTAATACTACTTACGCCAATACTTTTCAAACATTACCAATAATGGGCTGGCCAAAAAGATAGAACTATAAGTTCCAAAAAGGATACCGATAATCAAGGCAAGGACAAAAAACTGAATCGACGCTCCACCAAAAATGAAAACCATTAACAATACCAACAAAGTAGTAACTGAAGTATTGATGGATCGAACTAGAGTTTCATTAACCGAACGGTTAACAATACTTTCAAAATCAGTTTTAACCAGACGGCCAAGATTTTCTCTAATTCGGTCAAACACAACTATTGAATCGTTAACTGAATAACCAAGAATAGTCAGCAGAGCCGCCACAAACGGTAATCCAACCTCAACACTCATAAATCTACCCAAAAGGGCGAACACACCAAGCGTGATTACAAGATCATGGACCAAAGCGATAATAGCAATCACTCCATACTTCCAGGACTTAACAGGATATGAAACTTTACGAAAAGCCCAACCAACATAAACAACAATAGCTATAATCACAACTAACATTGAATACACTGCCTTGGTTTTTAATTCCTGACCAATTGCAGGACCAATTGCTTCATAACGTTCTTCCTGAACTTTGTCTTCAAAACTTTCTTTAAGTTTATCAAAAATTAACTGATGAGTCTCCTCTTCAATTGACTGAAAACGAATTATTGCATTTTTCTCTCCAGTTGGTTGAACAACAATATCGCCTTCAATGCCGACACTGGCAACAATATCAGAAATAGCTTGTGGCTCCGGTCGATCTTCAAGGAATTTAACTTCAAGTAAACTTCCACCAGTAAAATCAATCCCAAGATTAAGACCAAAAATTACTATAAAAATTATACTTAGGCCGACCAAGCAACTAGATAAGGTTAGCCAAATTTTTCTTTTTTGAATTATTTGATACATATATTTATTATATTTATTATTAATCTTGATCCGATTTTTTCTTTATGCCAAACAACCACAATCTCTTGTCATGCTTTTCTGGATTTACAAACATGTACAAAAGCTGACGAGTAACAACTACAGCTGAGAACATACTCAAAATCACACCTATGCCCAAAGTAATAGCAAATCCTTTGATCATACTGGTACCAAACCAAGCTAGAATAAAACAGGTAATCAAAGTTGAAACATTCCCATCACGAATTGAAGTCCAAGCTCTCTTGAATCCTTCGTCAATAGCCGTTCCCAATGGTTTACCCATTCGCAACTCTTCTTTCAATCTTTCAAAGATCAAAACATTTGCATCAACTGCCATACCAACGGACAATATAAAACCAGCAATACCGGCCAAAGTTAAAGTTACAGGAATAGCCTTGAATATGAACAAAATGATAACGCCGTAAATAAGTAGGGCTAATACAGCGAGCAATCCTGGCAGTCGATAATAAATAATCATAAATAGAGCTACCAAAATTAAACCGACAATTCCAGCAAATAAACTCTTCTGCAGGGAATCTGCACCCAAACTAGCACCAACGGTCTGCTGGCTGATCAAATCAATAGGAACTGGAAGAGCACCGGCATTTAATCGTTGAGACAATAATTTTGCTTCCTGAATATCAAAGTCTCCAGTAATAATAGCTTCGCCGCCAGAAATTTGTTCGTTTACCCTAGGGACACTGATTGGTTCGCCATCTAAAAATATAGCAACCGGCTTACCGACGTTACGTTTAGTAACCTCTGCAAACAAGTCCTTTCCTTCATCATTAAAAACTAGGGCAACTTCAGGGAAATTTGTATTAGGATCAAATTCGACTCTAGCATTTTTTAAATGCTTACCGGTTAACTCAGTATTTTTCCAAGGTTCTTGTGGTGGCAATATTTCCGTTTCAACCATTTTTTTAATCTGAACCTGAGCTACATCATATTCAATAATTGGTCGCTCCTCTGTTTTGTTAATTAAATGATAACCAAACTGAGTTTCTACGACTTCAGAAATTGCATCCACCTCCATAGTAAATACTGCCTCATCAAATTCAGGTACCATTTGTCCAGGACCAAACCAACCTAAATCCCCACCGTCAGGTGCAGAAGGACCAGTTGAATTTTCTTTAGCTAACTGAGCAAAATTTTCAGCAGTTACCTCTGCTTTGAGCTCATCAATCTTCATCTGAGCCCCTTCTTTGCTATATTCTGCTTCACAATTACTAGCACCTGTATAACAAATTAATATATGACTGGCTTTAGCCTCAACTCCGTTTTCCCGTTTATCATCTACTTTCAATATAGTATAAATATTCTCCTGCTCAATCAGATGTGGGTAAATATTACCCGGCTCAACCAATTCTGCTTTTTCAAACAAATAGCTGTATTCGCCATTAGCAGTAATCCAGCCTAAATCACTATTTGCTTCAAAAGCACCAAAAGTGTAGTCTTCCGCGGCCTGACCAAAATCATCACCAGCTAAAACTTTTTTCAATGCTTCATTAGCATCTGTAGCTGCTTTTTTGTTAAAAGCTTCCAAGTCTTGTCTTTCTTCAGGAGTCAATTCTCGTGGCGGCTCTTCGTTTTGTTCTTTGAATTCCAAGAGTGGAGTTTCCCCAATCATTTTGATAGCTTCCCTAACATCAGTAATTCCAGCTAACTCTACAATCACCCGCCACTTACCTTTGGCTTTATTGACCTGTACAATAGGTTCAGATACTCCGAATGCATTGACTCGACGTTCAATTACATCGCGAACCCCTTCGAGTGCATCACCTTTTTCACCAGTAGGGACTTTTTCAGTATCCGCTTCGTATACTAAATGCGTACCACCCTGAAGATCCAAACCTAATCGGAATGGCACATTAGCAAAGTGTGGCATTTCAATTCCTAATTTACTATTTGCAAAATCAATTGACTTGTCATAAATTACTGGCGCATCGAATAAAAGCAACGTGAACGCTAACAAAAAAATCATGACCACTGTCAATCGAACTTTAGTTCTCTTTTTTAATTTTTTGGACATAAAAACAAAAGGGGATAAAGGGGATAAAGGAGATAACAATAAACTTTTACAATTTGTCTAAATAATTAACTCATTTATCTTTTTATCTCTTCAGAGTATCAATTTTTTATAACTAAGATTAGTATATCAAATACACGAAATTATGCCACTATTTTATATCAATTAAAGAAAAAATGCAATATTCTTTGTAAATTATACTCATTACTCTAAATAATTCAGAAATTCCCAATTTTCATTTTAATCTGCAACTTGAGAGAACGATTGACAAAATATTAATTTCATGCTATATTACTTCGAAGTATATTGATTTTTTAATTCAAAAACGAGCATAACAGGCTTGATACGGAGGCAATAAAATGTTGATCACCTCATGGATTTTGTTCATAGTCTTTGTTCTAACCAGCTTCGTTCTTGGAATAATGTTGCGTTTTCGAGAAGAATTCAGCTGGGACACAGGGTCTATCTTTATGCTGTTCAAATTCTGGCTGTTCTGTATTTTCGTGGTTGCAATAACTTCTGGAATCATATTTGGAAATCTGGAACTTTGGTTCCTTGACCCCCCAGGGTAAAAAGGAGAACTCATGAAATTTGCAATCAACAAGTTCGTTCGTCGACAGACCCTAGAATCGCGATTTTCCCACTTTGAGGGATTGGATACTGAACTTTTGGCTCTGATCGAAGACAACTTTCCCTTAGCCAAGCCGGGCTACCGAGATGGGGTCGAGCTGGTACCAGTACCAGCTAAAGGATTTTTTTCCGGTGTTGTGGAAGTCGATAGCCCAGATGCGGGACTGGAAATCAGATTCTCTGCTCGCCAAGAAGGAGAAGATCCGTACCTCCATGTGGTTTCGACCACAGGAGCGAAAGATGCCGCCAAGTTCGTAGAACTGGTTATGTATCGACACGACATCCTGGGTGACGATGCTTCAACTGAAGCTGATTGGGAACTTATCAGCATCAATGCTCGAACAACTGTTGAGGAAGAGCCACTGACTCCAGTCGCTATGGCCAGAAACTTTCTGGAACTGCCCGGTGGCACGAAAGCCGAATACACGCCTGAAGAGTTTGCCAAGGCCATCATCTACTGGTCTACCCGCGTAATGTGCGCAGAAAAGTAAAACTCAAACGACCCCTCGATCATATCGAGAGGGTCGTTTTATTTAATCGTATTATTAAATTTAAGTTACTCAACAAAATGTCTTTTCGCATCCACATTAGTACCATTATTCACACCGAAGTATGCGTCTTTTTTACTAAGTAAGTTTTTGGCTTTCACAAACTTTTTTGTACCTTGCTTCATTTCTTGCAAAAAATCTTTGTCTAGAATGTATATACTAGGAAAATTTCCAGCAGTTGTATCAACTGGATTAGTAGGATCAAATATATATTGCTTACCAGCATGTTCAATTACAAGAAAACTGTGTTCTCCAGAAAACTCATGCTCACCTGACCAGACAACATCACCACTAAAATAAGTTGCGTCCACTCTAGATTGCTGTAAATACCCCTGTGCCACTGCTGCGATTTCCGCACACTGAGCAAATCCACCAGTCAAAACTTCACTTAATCTAGCATCCTGTTTTTTTTCGTGATAATATTCTTTCCTTTTATCTTCAACACCTTCTGAGGCAGGAAAACTCTTCTCCATCTGTACAGAAAAAGCATACAACTTAGCAAACAAAGCTTCATCAAACTCAAAGCCTTGATTATTTAACCATTTCTTCAAGTTAGGTAAATCATATCCATCTGCAAGCTCAGCAGTTTGACTGAAAAAATCTGCAAATTGTTCAAGGTCACATATTGTCTCAATATTCGCTTCACCAGAAAATATACTGTCGCCACCAACTGGAAGTTTATCACCTTGCTCTATTTCTTTCAAAGCAAAACAATGCCCAAAAAGTTTTTCAATCTTTGGCTGAGGTTGCTCAGTTGTTTTTAATTCTTTGAACGTCATGTTTATTCAAGGCCCAAAGCTTCATATAATGGTTTATGACAATCCGCAGTATGGCCCAAATTAACTGTAACTGTTTCTGTTTGTACCACACCTTCAGGGGCTCCTTCAATTTTCATTTCACCATCCACACCCTTCTTTTGAGCAAAAGCTAATAAACTTTCAGCTTGCTCCTGAGTTAAACCATCAATTACATATTCACCACCAACTACTTTTAAATTAGATTGAACCAGGTCAGCCATTGGGATCTCAGATTCTTTTTTCTTAAACATTTTTTCAAACATAGCTTTTTATAATTTATTAATTAAACTTTCAACTAATTTAACCACAACATTTCTTGTACTTTTTACCGCTTCCACACGGACACGGATCGTTGCGACCAACCTTATCACCTTCTTCGTTTTTAACTTTACTTTCAACGACTGGCGCGTCACCCTTTTTTACGTTTGCATAAGGATCTGCATTTTTGAACTGGCCACTGGATTTAATATTTGAAGTTTGTTGCTGATCAGTATCCATGATTGAATTGGTCATTTTTGAAGTTATACCAACTTTGTAAATACTATAGACGACTTGTCTTTGAATTAAATTCTGCAACTCCATAAACATGCGATAAGTTTCCTTCTTAAATTCTATCAAAGGATCACGTTGACCATAACCGCGCAGACCGATTCCTGTTCGAACTGCAGAGACAGCATCAAGATGATCAACCCAAAGATTATCAATACTGCGAATCATAATTTCTTTTTCAACCTGACGCATGGTATCTTCGACACCTGACTGTTCTATGATTTGTGCTTCCAAAACTTCGTATTGTTTTTTAGCTTCTTTGACTAAATATTCAATCAAATTAGTCCTAGCAACTGTATCCATGGCTTTATCGCCAGAACGTTTTGATCCATCAGCACCAGAAATTTTCCCGATACCAGCCAAAGCTGACCGGACCTCCTGACTAACTGGGAAAATTGTTCCTGCCACCTCGGCAATTTCTTTTAAGTTCCATTTACTCTGATCGGTTTCCGCAGTATGAAACGAGATTACTTGTTCCAATTCTTCTGTCACCATATCCAAAACCAATTTGCGTAACTCCTTAGGCTCTTCCTTGGCAGAATCTAATATATGCAGTCGTTTTTCGTAAATTACAGTTCTTTGTTTATTAATAACATCATCATATTCCACTAAATGTTTACGCACATCAAAGTGATGGCCTTCCACTCTGGTTTGAGCCTTTTCAATTGAGTTGGAAATCATTTTATTTTCTATTGGTGTATCTTCTGGCACACCTAAACGTTGCATTAAACCTTTCACCCTATCTGTACCAAAAATCCGCATCAAATCATCTTCCATGGAAATATAAAACTGAGAAGCCCCTGGGTCACCCTGACGACCAGAACGACCACGAAGTTGATTATCAATTCTACGTGACTCATGACGTTCTGTACCAAGGACAAATAAACCTCCAACTTCTTTTACCTTTTCAGCTTCTTCCTTGTTGTAAGGGTCACCACCAAGCTTAATGTCCACACCACGGCCAGCCATGTTAGTCGCCACTGTAACTGCACCTAGTCGGCCAGCCTGGGAAACAATTTCGGCTTCTTTCTCATGATTTTTTGCATTTAATAATTCAAACGGCACACCTTCTTTTTGTAAATAACTAGCCAATAATTCATTTTTTTCAATAGAAATCGTACCCACCAAAACCGGTTGTCCGCTTTCATGCAAATGTTTTATTTCACGAACCACCGCCATGAATCTACCTTCTTCTGAAGAATATATTCGATCTGGCAAATCTTTTCTGACTATCGGTCGGTTTGTTGGGACTACGGTCACGTCCAAATCATATATTTTGGCAAACTCTTCTGCTTCAGTTGCCGCTGTACCCGTCATGCCAGATAATTTTTTATACATTCGGAAATAGTTTTGAATAGTAATGGTTGCCAAAGTTCGACTTTCCTTTTGTACTTCCACACCTTCTTTGGCCTCGATCGCCTGATGCAAACCTTCTGAATAACGCCGGCCCTGCATTAAACGTCCAGTAAATTCATCAATAATAACAACTTCGCCATCTTTGACAACATAATCCTTATCTTTTTTGAATAACGCATGAGCACTTAGAGCTTGTTCCAAATGATGAACCATTTGAATACCACCTTCAGTATATATATTACCCATACCTAAGATTTTTTCGATATTTTCAATACCCTCTTCAGTAAGAGTGGTGGCTCGCATTTTTTCATCAATATTATAATCTTCATTTTCAGTTAAGCGAGGAACTAGCTGTGCGAATTTTCTATAAAGCAAGGCTGACTCTTCCGCCGGAGCTGAAATAATCAATGGAGTTCTCGCTTCATCAATCAAAACTGAATCAACCTCATCTACAATTGCATAATTCAAATTTCGTTGTACTTTCTGATGAATATCTGAAACCATATTGTCACGCAAATAATCAAAACCATATTCACTGTTTGTACCATAAGTAATATCTGCTAAATAAGCTTCTTTTCTAGAACACGGTCGAAGATGTTTAATTCGCTCATCTTTTTGTTGTTCATCAATATATTCTGGGTCATAAATCAGAGCTTGGTCATGAACCAAACAAGCAGTTTTTAAACCTAGTAAATGATTAGCAGCTCCATTCCAAGCAGAATCACGCTTAGCTAAATAATCATTAACCGTAATCAAATGAACGCCTTTGGCTTCAAGCGCGTTTAAATATAAGGCCAGAGCGGCTACGTGAGTTTTTCCTTCACCTGTTTTCATTTCCGCAATTTCACCGCGATGCAAAACAACACCACCGACTATCTGCACATCATAATGAAAAACGTTCAGAGTTCGCTTATTAGCTTCACGAACTGCTGCAAAAGCTTTAGGTAAAACATCATCTAAAGTTTTTCCACTCTTAAGTTCAGCTTTTAACTCTGCGGTTATGCTTTTTAGCTCTTCATCAGTTAATTTTTGATATGTTTCTTTAAAAGCATTAACCTGGTCAACTATTGGTTGAATTTCTTCAATTACTTTTAGATTAGGGTCTTTGAAAAATTTCTTGAACAATTTCATGATATTTACAATTTACTATTTATATTTACAAGAATATACTATCATAATTTAGCAATAAAAACAACCTTGACTCACCTCAAATTATATGTTAACTTTAATCAATGGTGAGCTAACAAAGGAGGTGTCTTTTGACAGCAATTCAAGAGAAAATTATCCAAGCAATTAAACAACGGAGCATCCCGCTAAAATGGTATATGCAACCAGAAATGCAGGAAATCCTCGACCATCTTGAAATTGAATCAGGAAGATTTTATCTAAATCTTGGTATTCTTGTCGGGGAAGGCAAAGTAAAAATTGGGCCCATAGGTTCACACCAAGACCTGTTTTTCACAGCTTAAGCAAAATCAAAACCGCACTGAACAAATCAGGGCGGCTTTTTATTTAATCTTTCAACTTAAATCTTTAATCGTTTTCAGGTCGATCGTAACGGAACTTAGCTTTATGAAATTCCTTTTCATAAGCTTCATCACTAACCCTGCGAATGCCAGGCATTTTTTCAATTGATTTAACAGAAGCAATATTATCCAAATCTACTGTTCCAATAAAATAATCTAAACCTAACTCCTCCATTATTTCTAACTTAAACTTGGAAGCCAATCCCTGACCACGGAATTCGGATGCCACCACTGTATGCGTAATATTCTGATCATCTTCAGTATCGTAAACACCAACACCACCCAACTTTTCGTTGTTTTCACCGTAAACCACAAAATATTGCGGGTTTTTACAAAACTTAAAATCAGTTGCCACCCAACCATCATTACCCTCCAAATTTCGAAACCACTCTAAATCTTCTGGTGTAAATTTTTGCAATTCTTTAATCTGAGCCGGCGATTTCTCCGGCGTTGGTTCTTTAAACATATTATTAATTACAAAGACTTTCTTTTGTATTTGGTTATCTCGTTTTGAATTCCTTTTTTCGCCTCATTAATGGCTTTCATTACATCCCCAAACTCTTTACGAAAACGAAGTAGTTTCTTTGGCACGCTAACATTAACTTCACAAAAGAAAATATCACCCTTTTGCTGATTAGCTTTAGTCTTGCCAACTTCAACATCAATCTGCTGAATATTATTAAAATACTTTTCCAACCCGCCTATTTTTTGATCAACATGATCCTTGATCTGAGCTGTTAACTCTAAATTTTTTGCCTTGAGATTGATTTTCATATTATTTAAAAGGGATAAAGGAGATAACAATAAACTGTCCTTATTATCTTCTTTAGCCTTCTTGCTCCTCTTTAATTTTTAGTTACGTTTTATATAATTCTTTTTTTAGGAATAATAATACAATTGCTGAGAAAGCTGCCACAATGCCGACAATGAAGAATACAGTATCAAATCCATATATATCTGCTATAAATGCACCAAGTGCTGCGGCCAAACCTGCGCCTACACCAACTATCACATCGTACATGCTCCACTCAACACCCTCTTTTCCTTTATCTAAATGACGAGTAAACATCTTGCACCATGTCGGATTCGCCAAAGCTGCTGCTAAACCAAGAATGATTTGCAATAAGAACACTTGCCAAATATGGCCGACAAACATATATCCAAAATAAGCAATTGAAACTAGGAACAAACCCGAAACCATTATAATCCAATCGTCTTTTTCTCCCTTAATTTTATCTATCATGATCCCAACCGGCACTTCAAAAATAGACCGAGAAATTAGATACAAAGCTGAAGCTATACCGACAGTGGTAATATTTGCACCAACGATTTCGTTCTGAATAAACAAAGCATAAATTGGTGCTAGCAAATTCATTGCTGAATACAAAAGTGTGTCCGAAAGAATTAATAGCTTTATAACCAAACTAACTTTATAATTTTTAACTCCTCGAATTAAAGATCTATAGTTCATAATTTTAAGTATTAGATATTAAAATCCCACGTATTGTACTTCTTCTTGAAGTTGAATGAAAACTTATTGCGAACTTAACGAAGCTCTGCCCTAGCCACACAATTTAAAGATAACTGATCACCTTCTTTAACTATCTCAAGTATCGCACAATCTCCGAGCTTAATATTCTTTCCCTTACTCAAAACTTCTCGTACATAGGTACTGATAATTCCGCCATGAGAAACAATGGCAATTGTGTCATAATCCTCATGCAAAAGATTTTCAAAAACTGCAGTTGCTCTTTTTGTGATATCTTCATAGCTTTCAGAGTCTGTAACATCATGATTAGTTTTATCCTCAGAAATTTTTTCAAAATCAACAGGATGTCGTTCTTTTGCTTCGACCTTTGTAAGGCCGGACAAAACACCGTAATTATTTCTTTCTCTCAAATCCTCAACTACTTCAACCGGAACATTTAATGATTTGCGAACCTCTTCTGCTGTTTCCCTGGCTCTTATTCTTGGACTGACAAAAATAACTTCAATTCCTTTTCCCTGAAGTTGTTGGGCCAGTTTTTGAGACTGTTTTTTTCCTTTGTCGGTAAGATGATCATCATAATCACCGCCATACCGATCCTCGATGTCACCTGTAGTTTCGCCGTGGCGGATTAGGTAAATTTTCATATAATTTAACTTTTCATATTTTAACTTTAGAATCCCACATATTGAACCTCTTCTTCCAGCTGAACACCAAACTTATCACGTACTTTTGTTTTTACTAAACTAATGAGCTGCATTACGTTATCAGCTGTGGCATTATCGAAATTAACAATAAAATTTGCATGTACATCAGAAATCATAGCTCCGCCGATCTTTTTGCCTTTTAACTCTAGTTCTTCGATAAATTTGGCGGCCGGCAACTTGCCTTTGATTTCCCAATCCTTATATTTTTCCAATTCTGGCGTGTAAAGTAAATTCTTGAATGAACAGCCAGCGCTAGGTAGATTTAACGGTTGCGAACACATTCTTTTGTTCCATTCATCTTCAATTTGCTCTAATTTCTCAGCTGCATTGGTATCAGCAATTAAACGAAAAACCACTTCCGCAATAATCCAATGTTTATTTTTCTTGAAAAGACTTTCTCGATAAGCAAACTCACATTCTTCTTTACTCAAAACTATCAGACTAACCTCTTCGCCTTCGACATCAATAATCTCTACGCGGTCAACATAATCACCAGCTCCCTGACCATAAGCGCCAGCATTGCCATAAACCGCCCCGCCAACCGTACCAGGAATATTAGCTCCAAATTCTAATCCACCAAGTCCATGTTTCACGCTATCGCGAATAAAACCTGACCAACTATTACCAGCAAATACTTTAGCACTAGAAGTGGAAAACTCTGTTTGCCCTTCGTCAAGCTTAATAACCAACCCGTCATAACCGTTATCTGAGACTAATACATTACTGCCACCACCCAAAATAAAAAAAGACAGTTTTAACTCACGAGCTGCTTTCACTGCCTTGTACAAATCAATCTTATTATTCACTTTAACCAAAAATTTGGCGGGTCCGCCAATTTTAAAAGTAGTATATTTTGCCAAAGGCTCATTTTCCAAAACCTCCAGTCCGATTTTTTGAGATAACTGCTGTTTCATAGTTACATTATAACAAAATCCTTCCAATTAATCAAATTTCAACTTAACAGAGGTTTTGCCTGTTTTGGCATAACCCTTCGCTGATTTGGTTCTGGCTAATTGACCACTCAGTGAACCTGAAGACTTGGCAAATTTCTTCTTTTGTTGCTTTTTTGGCCGTCCCTTTTTACGTATTTGATCATCCATATATTCGTATTAAATCTCACTCGCAAGCTTATAAATATCTCCAGCGCCCATCACCAAAACAACATCTTCATCCTGAATTATGGACTTGACCTTTACTCTCGCCTCCATTAAATCTTCAGCATATTCAATTTGCTTCTTTGGATCATTTTGCTTAATTTTTTCAACCAAGTCCTTGGAGCTAATACTCTGTCCTTCTTCACGACCCGCGACATCATAAATTTCCGGAACAATAACAACATCAGCCAGATCAAAACTTTTCACAAAATCATCAAACAACTTTTTAGTTCGATCTCTTTGATGCGGTTGGAAGACTACAACAACCCTTCGGCCAGGTAAAAATTCACGAACAGCCTTGATTGTTTCCTGAATAGCGGTTGGGTGGTGAGCGTAGTCTGAGATTACTGTATACTTTTCATTCTTTATAACCTCGAACCTACGCCATATCCCCTTGAACTCACTAAGTGCTTGCTTAACTTTTCCAATTGGAACATCCAGAGACAACGCGTAAGCAATCGCGGCTAAGGCATTATAAATATTATAATCACCAGGAACATTTAACTCAAAATCACCGATATCCTGACTATAATAAACCACATTGAAGACTTGTTTTCCTGGTAACTTGCGAACATTATCAGCCCACACGTCTGCGCCACCGATTAATCCATATCTAATCAGCTTACATTTTGGTAAAATAAGATCTCGAATATTAACATCATCATTATTATAAATTAATACATCATCCTGATCACGCAGACCGCTAATGTATTGCTGAAATGTTTGTTTAATATGATTTATATCTTTGTAAAAATCTAAATGATCTTCTTCAATATTATTCAAAATAATTGTTTGCGGTTTCAAAAGCAACATGTGAGCTCGGTATTCACAAGCCTCCATAATTAATAGCTCCGATTGTCCGCAACGAAAATTCTTATCTAACTTATCAAAACATGACCCTAAAATTACACTAGGATCTTTTTGTGCGTCAATCAGCACTCCGGCCAGCATCGCAGTAGTTGTTGATTTACCATGTGTGCCAGAAACTGCCACAGTTTTATTTTCACGGCTAAGCTCACCCAAAACTTCGAAATAACTTTTTTGAGTAATACCCTGTTCTTTTGCTTTAATTCTTTCAGGATTATCATTGGGGACGGCGGATGAATACACAAACAAATCACAAGCATACGTAACATTCTCCGCTTTTTGCTCATAATAAATTTTGATGCCCAGCTTTTCCAATGCTTCAGTTATTTCAGACTTTTCTACATCCGAACCAACAACTTCTACTCCATGACAATTAAAATACCGCGCCACAGCTGAAACGCCAATACCGCCTATTCCTGAAATGTAAACTTTTTTTATATTATCTGAATTCATACTAATTGATTTGTTTTGTATTTTCTTTGAACCAGGACAGTGACACGTAATTTATGTCAGTTTTGCTATCTACGTTATGAGCAACACACAAGTCTCCAGATGAATCTATAAGAAAACCAGTAACTATCCAAGTGTCAACTTGAACAGCATCTTCGTATTGATATTTTTCACCAATCACAATACCATCAAATTCATTCTTTGCCAAGTAGTACTCTTTACTATTTTCATAAAACGGAACATCCGATTCTTTTAATACAGCACCAGGAGAAGTTATTAATACAGACCCATTCTGTCCTGGAAATTTTATAGCGATCTCGTCACTCTCTAATCTAAGAATAGTGCACCGAATCCACTTTGTAGCATTCCTATAATAAACAATATCTTCAACTGTAATTTCTTCGTCAAACTTAAGATCTTCTATTTTCACCACCTTTGTCTCAATAAACTCAACAATCTCCTCTTTCTTGGCGATGTAATCGCGCATAACTTGAAGTGCTTCATTGTCACCGGCCTCAGCTTTCTCTTTCAGTTCAGCAAATCCAAGACCACCTGAGATTTCTTCCAACTCTGACATTAATTTATCAAAATGCACTTGCTGAACTTCGGTGAAGTTAGCTTTGAGGGATTTCTCGGTTAGTTGTTCTATGCTTTTCATATTTGATATTTTTTAGTAGGTATTGGTTATTGGGTATTAGAAATTTTACTCGTTACTGTTCTCGTCCCGCATAGCGGGATCCCGTTTGCGGGAGATTTAACATACTTAGTATTGCTTCTCTGCGTAGCGGAGTCCGCTATGCGGACGTGATTCATAGACTATTCTACTTTTTTAAATCTATTATTAAAAGATTGTACATCTTCATTAAAAATATCATTATTTACCTTTATTTCAAAATCAAATACCCACAAAACATGAGCTATTCCAGATTGAATAGTAAAACCAACAATTTTTACCGGCCGAGCCCTGTCTGACTTCTCTATAAAATTATCACCAATCGAGTGTTCGTATAAATCTCTACTAGCTAACAACTTTGCTTCTCCAAATTGAAGAGTTTTAACGCTACGACTTGATTCCTTTAGCACAAAGCCTATGGGAGTTGTATGTTTTCCTATTGTCTCAGATAAAAACTCAACATTATTCCCATCAATGCTTTCAACTGTACCCTTTTCAAATGTTTTACGTCCATAGGATGGAAACATGTAAACAATATCACCAATTTTTATTTTTATTTTCTTTGTTTCAATAAACTCAACAATCTCCTCTTTCTTGGCGATATAATCGCGCATAACTTGAAGTGCTTCTTTGTCACCGGCTTCAGCTTTCTCTTTCAGTTCAGCAAATCCAAGCCCACCTGAGATTTCTTCCAACTCAGACATTAATTTATCAAAATGCGCTTGCTGAACTTCGGTGAAGTTAGCTTTGAGTGAATTTTCAGTTAGTTGTTCTATGCTTTTCATGAGGATTAACTATTGGTTATTGTGTATTGGTTATTGGGTATTGGGTATTGGGTATTTTATTCGTTATTGTTCTCGTCCCGCATAGCGGGATCCCGTTTGCGGGAGATTTAACATACTTAGTATTGCTTCTCCGCGTAGCGGAGTCCGCTGTGCGGACAAATTTCATAATTATTCATTGTCTTTTTCTAATACTTCAAAATATTCTGCAACCTTGTCAGTGTTTACCATAATCATCTTTGCAAATGGAAGGCCTTGACCAACGTTAAACATAATTTTTACCAATATTTCAAAACCACTCTTTTGTATTTGATCTCCTCGCGGAACTGCAAATCTTTCTATTTCAACATCTTTCACGTCAATGGCCTCAATATGCCAAGGTAACTCTGGGCAGAACTCTTTAGCCATCGATTGATCAAGAAACTTTAATTTTTGCCCGACCCACAATCCATAATATTTATTTCTTTCAAACACCTCTACAAAACCTACATTTTCTACATTTATCTCATTTCCTGAAGTTTTAAAAAGCTGATCTTTGTTAACAGGGAGACTAAATCCTTCTTTCTCACCTTCCAATTTAATATGAATTATATCAACGACGTCTGAATCTTTCCGAATGATTTCACATTTTTGCCAGACACTGTCCCTATAAATCTGGGCCTGGTCACCAGGGTGTAATTCAACTTCTTCAAATTTTCCACCCGGAAATTCCTTCTTCTCAATAAACTCAACTATCTGCTCTTTCTTGGCGATGTAATCACGCATTACTTGTAGTGCTTCTCGATCACCGTCCTCAGCTTTTTCTTTCAGTTCAGCAAAACCAAGTCCACCTGAAACTTGTTCTAACTCAGACATTAATTTATCAAAACGCGCTTGCTGAACTTCGTCGAAGTTAGCTTTCAAAGATTTTGATTGTAGTTCAGAGTCGAAATTCATAATAAATTATTTTTTTATAGCTTTTTTCAGTTTCTCAATATCATAAGAGCAAGCAAAACTCAGTGATCCTCCAGTAACAGTATTGAAATCAAAATGAACGAGAGCTAAAAGCTTATCTGGCAGACTACTATTAAAAAAAACTCTTAAAATTTTTGCGGTTTTAAGTTCATGCTTCTCAAAATCCTTCCTTACACCCTTATCCAAAACGCCCTGAATATCAAAATCATTAGGATCTATCTGGTATTTTTGAAGTAATTTTAATCCGAAAATCGACTTCACATCAAAATTATAAACAATATCGCCAACTGACATTTCTTCAGTTTTTTGAACTTTTATCAAGTCTTTTTTTAAAATCCACGGCTCCGCTACCCCGTTAACCCCTGTTCTTATTTTAATCAAATTACCGTTAGCTTCAATATCAATAACTGGACAAATCTTACCATGATGACCAGCCCCTGGTTTCCAAAACATAACTTTGTCAAGCACTTCAATATCACATTCCCATGTTATTGGCACCTCCTTATTTTCAATAAACTCAACAACCTCCTCTTTCTTGACGATATAATTGCGCATAACTTGCAAGGCATCTTTATCACCGCCCTCAGCTTTCTCTTTCAGTTCAGCAAAACCAAGTCCACCTGAAACTTGTTCTAACTCAGACATTAGTTTATCAAAATGTCGCTGTTGGCGTTCATCAAAGTTTGCTTTGAGAGATTTCTCTTGTAATTGTTCTAGAGTTTTCATATTTTAAGTATTCCCACAACCTGAAACTGGGGGAAATGTATTTTGTAGTTGTTACATGTTACATGATTTATGATACATGATTTCCACTTATTTTTCAACAAAAAAATCCTTACTTTGAGTAAGGACTGTGTATTATTTCTCTAAATTACTTAAATCAGTTTTTAATCGCAGAATTTCTGCGCTCATTGCATCACGTAGCTTTTCAATTACCTTGAGAATGGTTTGATAAACCATATCTTCATCTTGATTACACTTTTTCCTAGCAATCGCCTTGTTCTTCACAGAAGCTGCTTTTATGTGAACCATACCGTAAAAAACATCACAGTATTGCACAAAAAATGTCATATCGTTGAGTGCATTTTTCAGAACGGCTTTCTTTTCCTCAACTGATAACTCCTTCTTACAGACTGGTGCCCAGTCAATATCTGGATACAAGGCCTCCACTGCCCGTTCATTAACTTTGGTTGCCTGTTCAAAATATCGATACAATAAAGTCATCCCAGCGTTAATCTCGTCATTGGAAGGACTTCTGTTTATACCGATCAGTAACGGATTTTCTTTTGTCGGCTTTTTGATCTGAGCCTGTGCTTCTGGTACAGCTACAAACAAAACTGAAATTGCCAAAAACATAAACGCCAGTATTACCAACACAAAGTAGAAAAACGAGAATGAAACTGGCGAGTAATCAACATCCATGGCTCGGGCAACTCGCGAACTGCGTCGCATTTCAAAACGCTTGTAGTAACTCATGACTCAACCTCATATTTGAATGAACTAAGGTCTTAATTTAGCATAGGCTTATATCTTTGTCAACTGAAACAAGGACCAAAAAAGACCTCAAAATAGAAGTCCTGAATATTTTTTTATTTTAACTTCGCAACCGTCACTATATTTAAACCTCGTAACCACGAGCTCTTCTTTCCTGGCCGATCCGGATCATTCTTCGCGCTGTAATAGTTTTTGGTCACTGTAAATCCGTTTTTCTGAAGTAATCTTTTAATTCTTCCTTTTGTAAATGCGTAATAATAGAGTGGAACGTCGACGCCTGTGGTTTTCCAATGAGTTGTAACTCCACGCTCACCAAAAAGAATCATGGCCAGCGAAACATTTTTCCAGATTGATTTTAAATTATCTCGATTCCAAAGATTCCAGTTTACCATCAACAGTTTTCCACCCGGTTTCAACAATCTTTTCACATTTTCTATGACAGACTGTTGATTATCCTTTGGAAAATGGTTCAAAGAAGAAACCATGAAGATAACGTCAAATTTCTTAATACCCAATTCACAATCCCCAATATCCAATACATCACAAACTTCAAATTTCTGATCAGGATATGATTTTTGTGCCTGTTTAATCAACCCTTCACTATTATCAATACCTAAATAACTTATACTTTCACCTTTTACCTGTAAACTTTCCACTAGCCGCCCATTTCCACAACCCAAATCAAGAATGTTATCGCCATCCTTGATATTTTTTGCCAAAAAGGAAATATCACCCCAAACATAACCACGAGTGCTAGAAAATAATTCCGCAATCTTATTGTAACTTTGCTTATTTTGTTCGATTAGATCCATATTGAATAAATATCAAATTTAAGCTATTATAGTAATGTTACTAAATTCTTAATTCATACTTCATAATTCACAATAGTGTATGTCAAAATCAAAAAAACTTCAAGTACTATGCATCGTTCTAATTATGACAGCTTTGCCAATTTTAGCAAGCGCAGCTGGCTTTCATTCAGGAAAAATTTATTTACAAGTAGAATCTAATGGCGAAGCCTGGTACATTAATCCAACCAGCAACAACCGCTACTATTTAGGTCGACCTGATGATGCCTTTGCAATTATGCGTGGACTTGGCCTAGGAATCACCAATGAAAATCTAAAACAAATCCCAATTGGCCTAATCAATATTTCTGGTAATGACAATGATCTTGATGGCCTGGGCAATGATTTGGAAACTGCCATTGGAACAGATTACAACAATCCAGATACCGATGGTGATGACTTTTTAGACAAATCGGAAGTCGAAAGTTGGAATAATCCAAATGGTGAAGGGGCACTACCTGTAAACAATGCTTTGATTAATAACCTAAAAGGACGCATTCTACTTCAAGTTGAAAACAACGGCGAAGCCTGGTACCTAAACCCAAACGACAACAAGCGTTACTTTCTTGGACGACCGCAAAGTGCCTTTGAAATAATGCGGCAACTAGGAATTGGCATTACCAATGCTAACCTAAACCAAATTCCATCCAGCTACGTCAAAGCTGAAAAAGAAATTTCAGAACATTATAGTATTGATTATCCGAACAGTTGGAATTTCTCACAAAACTTGCAACACTCAGACGCAGTTTATAACAAAATGACAATTGTTCACGATTCTTTATTTGAATTTTCTACCGGTGCCGGTTATTTGGAAATCCTAACCCTAGAGTCCGGAAAAGATTACACTCTGGGCGATTTCAACGTTTCCGCCAAGACAGGCGCTGAAAAAATTTACAATGAAGATTTCGTACTTGAAGTAAAGCCAGTAAAAAAACAAAAATTTAAATATCAAACACTTGTAGAATACAAAACCGAAACATTTGATAAGGGTGCAAAGCTGTATGCCGATATAATGATCAACACACACAAGTTCATTCATATGCATATGGCAATCTTTAACGAGACTGACGTTAAACTTTACGAAGATTATTTTAATGATATTATAAAAGACTTAAAGTTAGTTTATTAAGAAAAAATAAGGCTACACAAGGCTATACGAGGCAACAAGGCTCAACTGTGTAATGTATGAACAAAGCAAACAGTAAAAATTTAGGTGGTCATACTAAGATGGTTGTTTGGCAAAGCATCGAACAACTTGATGACATCGTGCAGGACATTTTAATGTGTATCCCTAAAAACAAATACAAAATATATAACCAACTAGAAAGCTCAAACGATTCTGTCGCCTCAAACTTTGTTGAGGGATACTATTCCGGTTATCTCGGTGAATATATTAAATTTCTAAAATACAGTAGACGTTCAGGTGCTGAAGTCTATACTCGTGGAAGAAGAGTTTATAAACACAAATATTTTGGAGACAATCTATATAAAAAGTTTGAAGAACGCTGCGTAAAAACCATGTATTTAATTGACAGAACAAGACAATCTCTCGAAAAGAAACGTAATCAATTATAACTTTTGTTGCCCTCCTATTTCTCTGTCCCCCGTTCCCTTTTCTAGCCCTGTTTAGCCCTGTTGTCCTATGAATATTCACAAACAACTAGTTTTGAAACTAGCTGGCTTGAAGGTAAAAAATTCTAATCGCCTAAACAAAGTCAAACGCCAGTTTGCCAACAAACACAAGATCGGCATGATAAGCAATGCCGAACTTTTGTATTTATATCGACAAATGCTCAAGAAAAAAGCGCTACCTCACAATGAAGACCTAGAAAAATTATTACAAAAAAGAAAAATCCGCACATTGTCAGGTGTAGCCCCTGTTGCAGTTTTGACAAAACCATACCCCTGCCCAGGAAAATGTGCCTACTGTCCAGACGAAAAATTAATGCCCAAAAGCTACCTATCAAATGAACCGGCAGTTATGAGGGCAATTTTAACTAAGTTTGATCCGTTTACCCAAGTAAATGTACGAATTCGCGCACTAACTGACAATGGCCACCTGACCGATAAAATTGAATTAATCATTATGGGTGGCACCTGGTCATACTTTCCTAAACAATATCAAAGTTGGTTTATAAAAAGATGTTTTGATGCTTGTAATGGAAAAACTGCCAAGAATATAGAACAAGCTCACAAGTGGAACGAAAACGCCAAACATCGTATTGTTGCTCTAACTATAGAAACAAGACCTGATTATGTTTCCCAAAAAGAAATTGCCTACTGGCGAAAACTTGGAGCAACCAAAGTAGAACTTGGTGTACAATCGCTTAATGATAAAGTTTTGCATTTAAATAAAAGAGGTCACTATATCAAGGAAGTAGCTGAAGCTACAAAATTATTCAAAATGGCTGGTTTCAAAGTGGCCTACCACATGATGCCGAATTTGCCAGGCTCAACCACTGCTAAGGATTTAAAAGATTTTAAAACTCTTTTCGGAGACGAAGGATTTCAGCCGGACTTGATTAAAATTTACCCAACGGTTGTAACAAAGAACTCCCTACTTTTTCGTTGGTGGAAACAAGGCAAATACAAACCTTATTCAGCAAAAAAATTATTCGATTTACTTATCAAAATAAAGTTGTTAGTACCAGCCTATGTAAGAATCATCCGTTTAATTAGAGACATTCCACTTGAAAGCATTGAAGCTGGCAATCCTATTTCCAACCTAAGACAAGATCTACAAAAGGAGTTACATAAGCAAGGTAAATTCTGTAAATGTATTCGTTGTCGCGAAGCGCGTGAAGATTTACAAGGATTAGACAAAGCAAAGCTATCCAAAATTCACTACCAGGCACCTGATGCTGATGAATATTTTTATCAACTAACAAATTATAATAAAAAGAAGTTATTTGCATTCCTTCGTTTAAGATTACCACACAAAGACGAGCAAAACTTTATTCCAGAACTTCAAGATTGTGCTATGATTCGCGAAATTCACACTTACGGTCGTTTAACTCCCTTAGAAAAAGAAAAAAAGAAAAAGAACATTCAACATTCAGGACTTGGAACAAAACTAACACTGGAAGCTGAAGAGTTTGCTAAGAAAAAAGGCTTCGCTAAAATGGCCGTGATTTCTGGCGTAGGCGTACGCGGTTTTTACAAAAAACTTGGCTATAAGCAAGTTGGGACATATATGATTAAAGATTTAAGTTGTAAGACTAAAACAAAGAAATAAAAACACCGAAACCCTTTCCTGAATTTAATCCACTCAAAATAAAGTACCTTCAATTAATATACATTAACCTCGACTAGTCTTGGCAAAAACACCAATTTAGTATAAAATAAACTTACTTAAATATCACAACTTTAACCTAAAATCTAACATGAAAGTATACTCAGGCTCAAAATATCCTAAACATAAAAGTTACTACAAAAAACCCTTTCTAAAAACAAGAGGCTTTTATTTTTTATTAATAGTAATTATCGCCGTAAGTAGTTTTATATACTTTTCTATCAAAAACACTTCCCCGGAAGATATTAACGACCAAAAATTTTCTGATCAAAATAATTTGCCTATCAACTCCGCAAAAGTACTGCTTGCTGACGGCAGCCTCGAAATCAAAGCCCCAAATGAAAACTGGCAAGCCATAGGTCCAGATTTTCAAATTGAAAGCCAAAGCTATATCAAAACCGGCTCAGACTCAAAAGCGATCATTGAATTACCTGATAAAAGCTTAATTCGCATGAAGGCCGACACTCAAATCAAACTTGAAGAAATCGGGATGGCCGATATTATTATTGAGCAACTAAACGGAACCGCCTTTCATCGAGTTAATGATAGTTCCACTGCAATCTACCGCGTCAAAAACGGTTCATCTGAGCTGACTGCCCTCGGAACAGCCTTTAATGTTTTTACAACTAGTCAATTAACTAAAGTCACTGTAACGGAAAGCAGAGTCAAGGCTAAAATATATGACAAAGATGAAAATATTATTAACATGAGAACAATTGATAGTGGCACCACGGCAACAATTAATCCTGATTTAGCTTTAGAAAAAATGATAGAAACTGAAGATGTTTCCAGCAATGACCTGATTGACGACAATTGGTACGCCTGGAACCTGGAACAAGACCAAAATTATAAATTTTTTACTGGCATCTTTGAACAAACTATAAAATTAGTTATAACGAAACCTGAAAAAGCGGAAATGACCGTTGATAATGAGAAAATCACCATCGCTGGTGAAACAGAGCCTGGCGCTGACATCTTTATGTCTGGAAAAGAACTGGATAACAACGATGGGCACTTTGAAACTGAATATTTATTAGGTTCAGGTGAAAACGAAATTGAAATTGTTGTCCAAAAAGGCAAAAACAAAAACAAGAGATTACTTTTAATAACCTCTACGAAAGAAAAATCTATTCTAACATTATCTGGCAAAACTGAAGATAACGCAGTTACTTTATCCTGGGAATCTGAGAACCTTGATGACTTCACAGATTTCATTGTCCTAAAAGGTGGGACCGAAGATCCAACATATCCAGATGCACCATATCATTCAGTCAAATCAACTCTTTTTTCAGACACTTGGTCAAACTTAAGTGATGGTCACTATTTCTTCCGTATTTGTACCTTAAACAGTGAAAATGAGTGCTCTAATTATACAGATAATTATGAAACTTCTGTTGGTGAAAACAATGTTACCGAGGGGTCAATTGCTTTAGTTGCCACAAAAGAAGACGAAAATATAACGCTAAGTTGGAATTTAAGTAATGACTTGAACCCAACAGATGGGTTTAAAACCATTATCTCTCAAACTGAAGATCCTGTTTATCCAGGTAATTCCTATCATTCATTAAATAGTAATGAACGTAATGACACTTGGAAAAAACTTACTCCTGCAACATATTATTTTCGAGTTTGCCTACTCAAAGACAATGTCTGTATTTTGTACAGCAATAATGTAGCTATTGAACTCGAAGAATTACAACAAACTGGTAAATTAACTTTAATTGGTGCACAAAATGGAAATAAAATCGACCTAGCCTGGGAAAACTCAGACACTCCAGTTACCAAAGGATTTAAAGTAATCATGGGTGAAAGTCCTGGAATCACTTTTCCAAGCAAAGACCACCATCTAATAACTTCCAATACCGCAACTAATGACTCCTGGGCAAACCTAGAAACAGGAAAAACTTACTACTTTCGTATTTGTCAAAACTTAGGTAGTAGTTGTGGCGTTTATAGTAATGAAGTAAAAATCAATTTTTAAAAATAACCAATTGACCAATTAACCAAACTCTAAACAAATACGAATATTCAAAATACAAATTATTTTAAATTTAAAGCTTTTGAGTTTTGAATTTTAATTAGGATTTGATAAATTGATTAATTGATAATTAACTTAGTATGCTTACTCACCTATCAAAACAAGATCCTCAAATTGCTGAGGCCATAGAAAAAGAGCTCAAACGACAACAAGAAGTAATTGAGCTCATTCCTTCAGAAAATTTTGTTTCAGTATCAGTTCTTGAAGCGCTGGGTAGTGTCCTGACTAACAAATATTCAGAAGGTTATCCAGGTAATCGTTATTATGGTGGAACCGAAAACGTAGATATTACCGAACAACTGGCGATTGACCGAGCGAAACAACTATTTCAAGCTGAGCATGCTAATGTTCAACCATTATCTGGTGCGCCAGCTAATATTGCAGCTTATTTTGCTTTGCTTAAACCAGGCGACACAATTTTGGGGATGGACCTATCACATGGTGGTCATTTAACCCATGGACATCCAGTTACTTCCATGTCAAAAATATTCAATTTCATAAGATACAAAACTGACAAAGAAACCGGATTGATTGATTATGATAATTTACTAGAGATGGCCAAAGAACATCAGCCTAAATTAATTTTAGTTGGCTACTCAGCATATTCCAGAGAGATTGATTACCAAAAAGTTCAACAAATCGCTGATGAAGTTGGAGCCTTAACCATGGCTGACATTGCGCACATAGCGGGCTTAATTGCAGCTGGGGTAATGAACAATCCTGTACCAATCTTTGATATTGTTACAACTACAACTCACAAAACTTTAAGAGGCCCTCGCGGAGGCATGATCCTATGCAAAGAAAAATGGGCCGGAAAAGTTGACAAGGCCGTTTTCCCTGGATTGCAAGGTGGCCCACATGAACATAATATTGCAGGAAAAGCCGTTGCTTTTGGTGAAGCTCTAAAACCTGAGTTTAAAGTTTACGCAGCTCAAATCCTAAAGAATGCCAAAGCTCTAGAAAACAAACTAAAGGAACATGATTACAAAATAATGTTTGGTACAACCGAAAATCATTTATTATTAATTGATGTTTCAAACAAAAACTTATCTGGCAAACAGGCTCAAGAACTATTGGATTCAGTTGGCATCACTTGTAATAAAAACATGATCCCCGATGACCCAAGAAGCCCGATGGATCCATCTGGCATCAGGCTAGGAACCCCAGCCATGACCTCTCGTGGCTTTACTGAACAAGACTTTGAATTAGTTGGTGAACTCATTGCCAAAACTTTAGCTAACCCAGAGGATCAGCAGGTTCATTCTGAAGTTAAACAACAGATTCAGCAGTTGACCACGAAATACCCGCTCTATCCAGAATTAAATAACTAATTATATACTAATACTAACAAAAAGTATTAATCATATGATCAAATTATATTCAAATCAACTATGATAGAAAAAATAATAGATGGTAATGATCTAAGCGAAAAATTTATCCAAAAAATTAAAAAGCAAGTTCGAGAAATGGAAGAAAAACCAAGCTTGGCTGCTATTTTAGTTGGAGATGATCCAAGCTCAAACTTATATGTTAAATTAAAAAAACGAGCTTGTGACGAATGCGAAATTGACTTTCATGGTTATACCATCGAAAAAGATTTCTCCGAAGAAGAACTCATCAAAACCATCCACTTTTTAAATTCTGATCCCAGTACTGACGGGATTTTAGTTCAATTACCTTTACCCCCCCAATATAATACTGACAAAGTTATTGCTGAACTTGATTTCCGGAAGGACATTGACGGTTTTCATCCGACTAACCGAGAAAACATGCAGAAATGTGTCTACAAATTAATGCCTCCGCTACCCGGAGCAATTATCGAAATGATCAAATCTACTGGTGAAGTTATTGAGAATAAACAAATTTGTGTTCTTTGCAACACCCCAATGTTTGCTGATCCATTTAAATGTGTTTGGCAAGCCAAAAATACAATTGAAGTAATAACGACTAAAGATAATTGGTCTGAAGCCACAAAAAAAGCGGACATATTAATAGTCGCTGTAGGAAATCCTAATTTAATTACTAAAGACTCAATAAAACAAGATGCTATCATTATTGATGTGGGAATAAACAAAGTTGGCAAACAAATTATAGGTGATGTAGATCTTGATGATGTAATTGAAAAAGTAAAATATATTTCTCCAGTTCCTCGTGGCGTAGGTCCCATGACCATTGCCATGTTGCTAAAAAACCTTGTTGAACTGAAAACTTTTTAAAAAAATTTAGGGCCTGCTCCTTAGAGTCAGGCCCAATATTATAACAAGTATTAAACGAACTAGCCCGGTGGCTCTTCAGTCTGCTGCAGAGTCTGCATGCGAACGGCCTCCTTCAAGCTTAACAATTTACAGGGAGGGTTAAACCGCCCGAATCGAATCACTATTGTTCGATCCTGACTACCTCGACGTTTACGCGATTTTACGCGAAAAGTCTCGATTTTCCAGGTTTTCCAGCCAAGCTGTTCAGTTAACTGCTCGATGTGTACGTTCACGAGACAAATCCAGGTGGTCGACTTACAAAGTTTCAACATTTCAATTTAATTGCGACCTTTCAAAAAACGTACACTATGAGCTCACATCAGCAATCGCCAGTCATTCGTGGTCCCTCCGTTTTTTATTATCAAATTAGCTCTAAAGAACGTCGGACATTTTTCCCCCTCCGAACTGGGTGCCACGAGCTAGAGGAATCTCTGCTCGCCAACTACGCATGGTGGCATCACCCCCACCTCGGGCTTCACGCTGAATAACTCAAAGGCTCTCAGCATGAACGTAACTGCATTATAGCATATACTTAACAACTTGTCAATAGCCAGATTAACTGCAAGCTAATTTTACACAAAATACTTATCCAGAGTCTATTCACTTGTGCTTATTACAATACTCTAATAAGATGTAGATAGATAATGATCAATTGACCAATTTGCCAAATCCTAAACAATGTCAAAACTCAAAATGATAAAATACGAATTTCACTTTTGAATTTGTATTTCTATATTCCTCAACCGACCAACAATTCAACAGTAATTTAGATTTTGATCAATTGATTAATTATAATTTTCAATAAATATGTCCGATCAATTACCTAGCAAAATCCCACCACAAAACCTAGAAGCTGAGCAATCTTTGCTAGGCTCTCTTTTGTTAGATAAACATGCATTAGACAAAATTGCGGACATTATAGACCCTGATGATTTTTACAAAGAGGCCCACCGCTACATTTATGAAGGCATGGTAGATATATACTCAAGACAAGAACCAATTGACTTGTTAACCATAACTAACCTTTTAGAAGAACGAAATCATTTAAAAAAAGTTGGGGGGCGCAGTTATCTGGCGAACCTAGCTAATATTGTGCCTACGGCCAGTCATGTTATACAATACGCTCACATTATCAAGAAAAAAGCTACTTTGCGACGATTACAACGTGTGGCAACTGAAATTGTGGGCTTATCCAGCAATGAAGATGAGGACATTGATAAATTACTAGACCTATCCGAACAAAAACTGTTTACTGTCTCACAACGTTTTTTGAAACAAAGTTTTACTCCAATTAGCAACATTCTGGGCGACACTTTTGACAGGATTGATGATATGCACAAAAACTCTGGTCAAATGCGTGGCTTGGCCAGTGGATTTACTGAACTAGATACTCTTCTAGCAGGATTCCAAAAATCAGACTTAATTGTTTTAGCGGCCCGGCCATCTGTAGGAAAAACTTCCATAGCATTAGACATGGTTCGAGAAATTGGTATTCGAGGAAAGGTACCAGTTGGTATTTTCAGCTTGGAAATGTCCAAGGAGCAAGTGGTTGACCGCCTGCTCTGCGCTGAATCAAACGTTGATTTATGGAAACTAAGAACCGGTCGCCTATCTGACCGTGAAGATGATGATGATTTTCCTAGATTGGGTCATGCCATGGGATTATTATCTGAATCTCCAATTTTCATTGATGATTCAGCCACCTTAAATGTAATGGAGATCCGAACCAAAGCACGACGATTAAAATCTGAACATAATTTAGGAATGATAGTAATTGATTATCTTCAGTTGATGGAAGCGCGCGCCAACTCTGAAAGTCGCGTACAGGCTGTAGCAGAAATCACTCGCGCACTTAAAGGAATTGCTCGTGAATTAGATATTCCGGTGTTAGCATTATCTCAGTTATCCCGTGCGGTAGAAATGAACAAGCCAGCGATTCCAAAATTAGCGAACTTGCGTGAATCTGGTTCAATTGAGCAGGATGCTGATGTTGTACTCTTCATTTACCGTAAAGCTTCAGATAGAAATTACCGAGATGAAGAATTGACGGCGCAGGAAAAACATATTGCTGAAGTTCACATTGCCAAACATAGAAACGGGCCTACTGGCCTAGTAAAACTCTTTTTTGACGGACCTAAGGCCAGTTTTCGTAACCTTGATAAACGATTTTCACAACATGAATCCAGCTTTGATGAATAATTTATTATAAAGTATTATTTTTATGTTCGACAAACTAAAAATGCTAAAACAAGCAAAAGACTTACAATCCAAAATGGCCAGCATGAACTTTGATCATGAAGAAAACGGAATTAAGCTTTCAGTGAATGGCAAACAAGAAGTAATTTCTCTTGAAATTACTAATGATGAATTACTCGAAGATAAAGAAAAATTAGAAAGACTCTTGAAACAAACTGTAAATAATGCAATCCAAAATTCTCAACGCCAGGCAGCCATGAGCATGCAAGGTGAACTCGGTGGACTGTTTTAATTTTACCAGAAATGAGGCCTGCACAGTGTACAGGCCCTACCCACCTCGTTTTATGCGTTATCCTGAAACTATCAACAACCTAATCGAATCCTTTTCTCGCCTACCGGGAATTGGACGCAAAACTGCTGAGCGGTTTGTTTTTTATTTACTAAAGAGACCTGGTGCTGAAATTGAAAAATTTGCCAAAAACCTGTATGAACTGCAAAAACACAACTTTACTTGTCCAGATTGTTTTAATTTTTCCGAAAACCAAGGATTATGTTCAATTTGTTCTGATTCAACCAGAAACCAAAATACAATTTGTGTAATTGAAGAATTCCATGATCTAAATGTTATTGAAGCTACAGGTGAATATAAGGGACTATATCACGTACTTGGTGGCAAAATAGACCCCCCTGAAGGCATCACTCCGGACAAACTAAAAATAAAGGAGTTATTGAGGAGAATACAACAAAACAATATTCAAGAAATTATTCTAGCCTTGAATCCAGACATTCAGGGTGAAGGAACTATTATTTACTTAAAAAACATTCTTAAACCTCTAAACATAAAATTAACTCTACTCGCACGAGGACTTCCAATGGGATCTGACATTGAATATGCGGATGAAATTACATTGAGTAATGCTCTGAAAGGGCGACAAGAATTAAAATAAACAGTTTATAATCAACACTTTCAGCTTAGCATTCCACGGGGTCTGGGGCGGAGTTCGCCCTCGCACTTCCCACGAACAAAAATTGTCCCCACGCGAATTCGAAGCTCCAGCGTTTTTTGGTTACTTTTTGACGCCAAAAAGTAACTCACCGAAGGACAACTCCTGGCATGATTATTAAAAATAAAAAACAGGCCTTATGGCCTGTTTTTATATTGTAAATTAAACTTTGTTGATCTTAACTTTTGTAAAATGTTGCCTGTGTCCAGCTTTTCGTCTATACCTTGTCTTTCTTTTATATTTTACAACTATCACTTTTTTATCACGAGCTTGTTCTAATATTTCAGCTTCAACCTTGGCATCCTTAAGAAAAGGTTTACCAATTTCTAGCTTTGAACCTTTGTCGTCTGATTTTAGTAAAACTTGGTCAAACTCAATTTTATCACCAACTTCACCTGGTAATTTCTCAAATTTCATTAATTGTCCTTTGGTAACTTTGTACTGCTTACCACCAGTTTTTATCACTGCTAAACTCATATTATTGAAGAAAACAAACGGGAATGTTCTCTTGTAATTTTAGATGTTAACTAACCATAGGATACACTATTTTATTTCTCCAGTCAATAGACGATCGCGCCTTTTTTTCTTTGTATAAACATAGGCTAAAATTAGCATAAATACCACCACAACCAAAACAACTGCTGCCATAAAACTTAAACCTTTATCCTGAAAGGAATATGCAATTAGACCAAAAAGTATAGCAATTAAATACAAAAAATACACAGCCTGTTTAACACTTAGCCCGGCATCCAACAAACGATGATGCAGATGCTTACGGTCAGCAGAAAATAATGGCTTATTTTCCATTCTCCGACGAATCAAAGTCCAAATGAAGTCCAGTACTGGAATTGAAAGTAACATTAAAGTTATTCCAACTTTACTACCACTAATTATAGACAAACTACCTAATAAAAAACCGGCCATCGTACTACCACCCTCACCTAAAAATATATTAGCAGGATTAAAATTAAATACCAAAAATCCAGCAAACACCCCGGCTATTATCACCGCCAGGAGAGCAACATCATATTGAATAATATCGCCCTTATTTAATGCGGTCAAAAATATAAAAACTGAAGCGATTATTGCTATACCAGAAACTAAACCATCAAGACCATCCAAAAGTTTAGTTGTATACATCATAGCGATTAGCCAAGCAAAGGTAAACAAGTCCGCAAATAAAGTTACTTTGTACGGAAATCCTTCATACCAAAATAAATTAAAACTGTATTTATTCAATTCAAAAAGTCCTTCACCAATCGGATTGGAAATAAATTCAATGCCAATACCGCAAATAATTACACTTAAAATTGCGAATACCGGCCAAATGATTTGCCATTTTGGTTTCAGATCAAACTTATCATCAAGAATACCACCGACTGCCAAAAATAAACTACCAATGAATATACCCAAAAGGTTTTTCAAAATTATAGTATCACCAATTAAATCCTTGGTGATGATTGAATAAATAAGTATTACTAAATTTATACTTAAAAAAATAGCCAATCCACCGAATAGCGGGGTTGGTTTTTTGTGAATCTTTCTTTGACCATCTGGCCTATCAATTGCCTTGGACCTTTTAGCAATCCAAATAACAACTGGTGTCAAAATCAGACAAGCAAAAAAAGAAAGCATTAGAGCGAAAATGTAATCGTAGCTGTTCATAAGTAAAACTAGCAAGAAGAGCAAGACAAGTAAAACAAGTAAAACTAACAAGACAGTAACTTGTCTCGTTGGTCTCGCTTGTCTAGCTAGTCTTGCTAGTTCAATTCTACACTATTTTACTATTTATTTCAACCTTAAACTTGACAATTTTCAAAAACTATAATATACTACTACATTGCACTAAAAACAAGGAGGTGTGCAATGTGGTTCTTGATTGTTTTCCTACTTTCAATTAGTCCTCGGTTGATCATGTTCATCCTGTTCGTGGCAACGGACTACTTGGGCAGTGCCTTTGACAGTGTCTTTTGGCCAATCGTAGGTTTTCTTTTCATGCCCTGGACCACACTGTGGTGCGCTTACGTATGGAACAATGGCGAATTCGGCACATGGCGAATCATTGTTCTGGTACTCTGCGTATTAGCTGATCTTGGTGGCGGCAAAACCGTAACCTCGGGCAGCTCTAGCTAAATTAACAAAAAAGACTCATGCTTCACTTGCATGGGTCTTTTACTTTTAAAATATAGTATTAAGGAATATAACAATTTACCTAAATTTCCTTGCCCTTCTCAACTCGAAGAGTATTTCCAACTTCAAGGATAACTTTATCGCGTCGACCAACTTCGCCAGCTAAAATCTTTTTAGCCAATGAATCATCAATCTTTTCTTGAATTGCTCTACGCAGTGGTCGCGCGCCAAACTTCGGATCAAAACCTGCTTCAGCCAATTCAGCAATAGCTGCTTCAGTAGCAGTAAATTCAATGCCCTTTTCTTTTAATCTTTTAGTTATTTTATTCACCATCAACTTAGCAATCTGAATAACATCCATCATTGATAGCGGTTTAAACACAACAACACCATCAAACCGATTTAGAAACTCTGGTCGATAATGTTCTTTTAATTTTTCATTGATTAAGACTTCTTTAATCTCTTCAACCGATGTGCCTTTATTTATTTCATCCTGAATATATTGAGCCCCTGCATTAGAGGTCATTATTATAATTGTATTAGTAAAGTCAATTGTACGCCCCTGAGCATCAGTCAATCTTCCATCATCCAAAACTTGCAAAAACAAATTTAAAACATCTGGATGTGCTTTTTCAACTTCATCAAACAAAAGTAAGGCAAACGGATTTTTGCGAACTGCCTCAGTTAAAATACCAGTGTTAGAACCAGAACCTATTAAACGATCAATACTGGACCGCTCCTGATACTCAGACATGTCAGTACGAATCATAGCATTTTCATTACTAAAATAAACCTCGGCAACGGTTTTGGCTAACTCGGTTTTACCCACACCAGTTGGACCAAGAAACAACATACTGGCAATTGGGCGCTTTCCTTCCCGAAGCTCAGCTCTCGCGCGCCGCAAACTGGTAGCGACAATATTTACCGCCTCTACCTGATCGATCATGCGTTCATGAATTCTATCCTCCAGATTTAATAATTTTTCACTTTCTTTTTGAGTAACTTGGGTTAATGGAATGCTGGTTAAATTTGAAATAACCGCTGCTACATCCTCACCACCCACAACCTTATTTTCCCCTCGTTCTTTTTTTACCTTTATAGCAGACTGTTCTAGTATTTCAATTGCCTTTTCAGGTAAATAACGATCATGAATGTACCTAGAAGATAAAATTGCAGCTTTCTCAATCGCAGAATAGGAAAAATAAACATGGTTCTGATATTCCATTGGTCCACTTTTGGCTTCCAAAACTTGAATAGCATCATTAAGTTCAAGTTCTTCAACTTTTACCGTCTGAAAGGCTGAATCCAAGCTCTTGTTTTCAACTGCTCCAAGATAACCATCTCCAGTAGTAGTGGCTACTACATGAAACAAATGCTTAGAAAGTAATTGAGCGAATACTTCAGACAAATCTAAACTCTGTTCACCGCCAGCTGTAATGCCATGTAAATTATGCAAATTCTCCACTGCTAAAACGATATTTCTGGCTCTCATTGCCTCATTGATAATCAACATCAAGCGCTGTTCCGCTGCAGCCGCATCAGCACCAGCCAGTAAACTTGAAATATTTAAACTAACTAAACGTTTATCTTGCAAAATTTCGGGTACATCCTCAGCTACCATTTTTTGGGCCAATCCTTGCAAAATTGTAGTTCGCCCAACACCTTGATTTCCAACCAACAATACGCCTTGTCGACTACCCTCAATAATACGAAACATTTGCTCAAACTCTTTTTCACGACCAATACAAGGGAAAAACTGTCCGTATTTAGCCTGTAAAGTTAAATCTTCACTAAATCTATCTAACATTGGTGTAGCGATCGCAGTCATGGCCCTATCCATACCTGACTTAGGTTTATAACGAGCTTTGCCTTGATATCTTTGCCAATTTTTTCTTAACTGATCCTGAATACGAACCCAGGCTACTACATTCTTCACTTGTTGATAATTCAATCCAAAATCAATTAACAATTCTTCGACATCATCCTTTTCCACCTCGGTTTTTTCTGGTGAAGCTAAAGCCAACACAATTTCCGCTAAATCAACTTTTGGCCAATGTCCTTCATACGCTTCTAAATAAGCAACAATAAGCAAACGATGCATTTCCTCAGACAAAATCGGATTACCCGGTCTTGCAATAATATGTTTAGATAAATATCTACTTATTTTCTTTTTTAATTTATCAAATGAAACTCCCAATCGTCCCAAAATAATCGCCGACTTGTTGAACTGGAACAAAACACCCAATAAATGAACGCGCAATATTTCATGATGTTCAAAGTGCCCAGCCAATTCCCAACTCGCCTGAAGAGCTTTCTTGGATTCAACTGTAAAAGACTTGGAAATATCAACCAACTTACTCTTTTTTAATTTCCAGACTTCTTGCCAATCCAAAGAAGGATTAGGAAATTCACTCTTTTTATGAAAATGTTTAGCTAACACATTATATTTAGCTGAACTTTCCTGATCTAATCGATAATATAAATATAGATCTACTAATAAAGTCAACCAAAAATACATTTTTTCAAAACTTGGAGTTGACCAATATTTCAAAGTAAAAAATGAACTAAAGTTATCAAGATAACCAATATAAGCCATAACTATAAATCCAGAAATACCAAAAAGCGCTAATACAGCATTAATAATCAAACGTACTTTGCGAATTCCTTTTTCGTAAGCATTATTTACAGGATCATAAAACTGTCCCCAATATAAAACTTTGTCTTCAAGAAAATAGACTACGCCAAGCCCACGACAGGTATTACATAACAGCCCATCAGTATATCCGGCTCCATCGCACTCTTGGCAAACTAAAAAATTGTTATCTAATTTCTCACTCATATAAGTTTTCCAAACACATTAAGGTTGTACAAAATCATGATAACTAAAAAAATTGGCAAGACCAGCCAAAATATAAAAATAATTAAACTAAATATTAACCAGAATATTAGAGCAAAAGTTCTAAATATTATATTGAACAAACGCATGAAAAAACTAATGATTCTGCTCTGCCAATCATGTTGCCCAAACATAGGCACGAAAATATTTTTCAGCCAAAGTGTTACACCTAATTCAGAGTTACCCTGAGAAATAAAACCCGTCATGCGTTTAAAGGCCTTAATCAGGCCAGCTGAATACCACCAGATAGGCCAATACAAAAAATCTAAAACTATATCCTTTACAATAAATTTAAAAGATTTGAGTAAAATGTTTTCCTTCACCATACTTTTTATTTTTGATCTTTGTTTACTCAAATATTATACCATAAACTGCAATTAACACACAATAAGTAATGCACACACCCTCATATAAACTATTACTAAAGCTCAATCATCCCACCCTCCCTCCCCACTGGAGGCGCCTGCGGCGGGCCTGGTTCGTCGTCACTATGTTGTTCCTCCTCACCTTTTTCTTCACAGTAATCTAAAGTCTTGTGATCTTGTACACATTGGCCATTAGGCCAACAGATCTGTATATCATGTAACAAAAAAAGAGGACTAATTCGCATTGCGAATTAGTCCCTTTACCATCGTTGAACATTGACTTGTGGGCCAACATCCTCGTACATTAAAGTTTGATTTTACCATTACAGTTTGTCTTTGAGACACGGTTTGTTCATTTGTGAAGTGCTAGTTTTGAAGCTTGGCTTAACCAATTCTTGATTTTTGTTTTGTTCTGACCGAGGTCAGTTTCCAACTATTACAAGTTTGGCGACTTACCGTCCCGAAGGATGGCTAAAGATAGTTTATCACTCTATGATTGCTCATTGAGTTTCCGCTATCAAGTCTTACTTTTGCTTTTTCTTCTAGTTCTTCTGAACATTCCTTGTGTTCTGTTGTCTTGTCAACACTAGGCTGACATCGCGTGAAGGTTAATTGTCTGACCGAAGTCAGTGAGGAACATTTCGCTAGCCGAAGCTTTTGATTTGTTCTTACTTTTAACTTTCCAGAATACTTTGCTCTTTGGACATTAGCTGTTTCGTTTACTTGCTGGATTTTTGTTTTCTTCCTTTCGGAGGATCACTTTGTCCACTGGGGTAAACTACTAGTTCGTTTTCTCTGTCGTTCTGTAGTCTTGCTAAAGCAGTTTTACCAAGGAGTTTTTCGTTTTTACACAAAATACTTCTTGATTTTTTTGCTTTGATGCAAGTTGCTTGCGTTGAAGATTGGCTCTTGATCTAGTCTTGGCTAGCTTTTTTCTTCTGTTACCGAAGTAACGTCAGAATCCGGTTAACTTTGATTTTGATCCGTCATAGCTTATCTTCTGCATGCCCACTGATCGATTTTGATTGCGAATTAGCGACGTTTAACTTACTTGCCTCGAAAGGTTTTCTGTCTTTGTCTACTGCTAATTTACTGTTTAGCTCCATTTATAATAGTAGTCGTTGGTTTTTCCGAAGAAAATCCTGACTGCTAAATAGAGGCCAAATCTGTCATTGCCTTTTCTGAGTGGGTTGGTTACCACTACAGTAAAAGCTCGAGATCTGTGGTGCATGTTAGTGTCAAGGCGCTTTTCACGGCTGTGCCCTTAAGTCAGTTGTCCAAGTTAATTTGGAGTATTGCTACTCTTTGGTTAACTTTTTCTCCTGTCTCAGGACTCCACCTCAGAACTTGCATTCTTTGGTTTCCCTTGTCTTTACTTGCTCAATTACTTGTAATGAACTTTGTTGATGGTAATTCACATTATACTCGTATATCAAAACCTGTCAAGTGCCTAACTGTGGATAACTTTTAACTCTATTTTTTGTTTAATTTTAGAGGAAAACTTTACCCCATTGACAAAATTATATATTATTGTTAATCTTTTATATCTGCTATAAATTTATAATAGCAAGTGTTTATTAACAATTGACCACTAGAAGGAGGGAATGATGGAAGCTACGCTAATTGGTGTTTTTGTTTTAAGTGTACTTATCTTCTTGTATTGGACATGGACACTTATGTTTGTACGGAACATAGACACTGAAGCCTTTATGGCCCAGATTCAAAAACTGATCATGGCCAACAACCTTGACCGAGCAATTAAACTTTGTAATGCTGCCCCAAATGCAGTCATGACTCAGCTGACTAAAAGCGTTTTGATTTGCGCTAATCAACCACACAGATTATATCTAGCCTATCTACAGACGACTTTCAAGCTGAATCACGAGGCGAAAAACCTAAAAAAATCTCCAACCCGAATCACAATTATTATTCTCATTTATGGGCTACTAGTAATGGGTTTCGTTGTGCAACCTCTAGGCTGGACGTTGGGTGCGGTTCTAGGCATCATTGCTTTTGTTTTGCTATCGCTGACCTCTGCGTTCATTTCCGCTCGTCTTGTCAAAACCAAAAAGGACAAGTTATACCTATTCAGGCTGATGGACCTCTTGCAATATCGAATGGCTAATTACAACACGGATGAATCCAACGAAGGCCTAACTTTTATGCAAGCCAGGCCACTAACTGAAGACGAACTAGCCAGGCGCATGTCAACTGGGGCGCCTCCCCCGAAGGTTAGACCTTCGCCAGTGGACGAACTCAAATCAAAATTGCAATCCGAACTATTACCCAAGCTTTAGGGAGGACGAATAATGCTATTTGTGATTGGTATAATACTCTGTGTATTTGCAGGTTTAACGATCCTTGGTTCCATAATCGAAATAATGAAAGAAAGTATCGCTATTACTGCCTTCATGCATCAGGTAAAAAAGCTGGTTCTGAGCAATAATATTGATCGAGCAATTAAGTTGTGTAACTGCGCGCCCCATTCAACGTTAGCCGTTGCAGCTAAAAAGCTGTTAACTAGAGCTAACAAGAACAGTGCGCTGTACCAAACATTTTTACAAGCCAAAATGGAACTTGAGATAGAAAGTTGGTCAAACAAGTCTGCTACCAAATGGGCTTTGTGGAACCTAACACTTGCAATTGGATTTTTCACTGCTGGCTCTATGTACAACATGTTATTCGAGGGAGCGCTTTTGTGCGGTATTGCCTATACCAGTTTCTCACTAGCACAGTTTGTGTCCTCATTCAGACACAAACTGCTTTGCAAAGAGATTCCAGCCCTAGAGGACTTACTCCAAACACTAATGGAGCGCTTAGGGGTAACTGCCCCTGACTTTGCTCTATTAGATAATCCATCTCAGGAACTGCTAGCTAAACAAGAAAAGCTAATGGAAGCCTTTGAGCGGAGTTACACCAAAGACAAAGATGCTGGTCGAGAAACTCGACCGGTAGAAGCTGTTTTCCTCGAGAAGATAGATCTACGAACCGGTCTTTTCCCTGCTTAGACAACCAAAAAGTCGATTGTTCACAACAATCGACTTTTTTATTATTCAATACTAAATGTCTACTAAAGGTATTCTTTTAATACTTCTAAAAAATTATCAAAATCAATTGCCCTATTTTTAAAATCTAAATCGTCATAATTAATAATAATCACTTGCGCCAACTTGAAATTGCCAGCCCAGTTGTCATACAGATCATTTAAATCTTTAATATATTTACGGTCAATGGTTTTCTCAAAATCCCGCCCGCGCTTTTCAATTCTCTGCATTATTCTATCCACAGAAGCTCGCAGATAAATAACCAAGTCAGGTGCGGGTAAAATTTTCGTGCAAACTTTATAGATCTGACGATACGATTTCCAGTCTCGTTTGGAAATATGTTTTCTATTATATAAATGCCGGGCAAACACTTCTGCATTTTCATAAATACTACGATCTTGAATTACTGAATGTTTATCCACAGTTAAATCATAATGATCCTGCAATCTCTTGCCCAAGAAAAACATTTGCGAATGGTATGCCCACTTTTTCATGTCTTTGTAAAAATCTTCCAGGTACGGATTTTCGGTTACCGGTTCTATATATGGCTTCAACTTAAAATGACCAGCTAACTTTTTAGTTAGAGTTGATTTTCCAATTCCAATGTTGCCTGAGATGGCGATGAATTTCTTATTCTTCATACAGATTACAGATTTGTACGGGTGTACGGATTAATTAGGATTTAATTAATATTAACTACTCTTCTAAATTTTACTCCTTCAGGTGAAAACAAGATTAACAAACCAACCTCTAATTTCAATAGTTTTAAGTATTCATTTATTTGATCAAAGTCTTTTCTAATAAATCTTTTACCCACTTTCAACTCAATCAATATTAAATCAAAAAATAATATATCCAAACGACTATTACCAATTTTTTCACCTTTATATTTAACTGGCAAATTAATTTGAGAACTTACTGGAATATTTTTACTTTCAGAATCCTTTATTATTGCTCTTTCATAATATTTTTCTCTGTATCCAGATCCTAATTCATTATAAACATCAAACATTATTCCAATTATAATTTCTGTTTTGTCTTTATGAAGGAGTTCCATATATGTCTATTCTATCAAATTTTTCAAGATCCGTACATCCCAACTACCGCGAACAGGCGCACAAATCCGTTAACTGTTTTTGTGAATCCGTACATCCGTACAAATCTAAAATCCGTACCTATATAAAAAAACAGAGCCTGGTTAGAGAACCAAGGCTCTGTTGTGTTATTACTATTTATCTTCGATAACACGTACCATTGCCGGCGGAGTGGCCAGCTGAAGTGGCTGATCGCACAGCATGTACGTCCCGCTCCACTCTAGGTAAACATCATCCGTAGTAAAGAAGAAAACCGCGTCACCATTGGTTCCGTACGAACCATCGAGCTGCGGGCTTTCCACAACCTTACCACCAACACGTCTACGTGCAAAAGGATCATCGACAATCTGTTCACCAGTAGTTAACTTGGAGTTAACACTGGAGACCTTACCCTTGATAGTATGAAAGGCCATCACCTTACCATAGCTAACCAGGTAAATGTAGCTGATCTTGTTCGGATCATTGAAACGGTTAAGCCGCTTTGACAGGTTATCTCGCTCCAAAGAACTCTCGATCTTGGGCGGCGGCGTGGCCTTGATCAGACGACCCTGCTGCTCTTCCGTGAAATTGGCCTCTGCCTTCTGGGTCTCACCCTGGCCCTCGTAGGACTCATCATCACAACCAACAAAGGCAGTGAACGCGAAAACACACGCAATTGCCAGCATAATTTTCTTCATTTCGACACCTCCTCGTCGCTCGTATCAGTCTTGGGATTATCCTCAATAATGCGAACCATCTCCGGAGGAGTAGACAGCTGAAGTGGTTGGTCGCTCAGCATGTATGCACCGTTCCACTCCAAGTAAATATCGTCCGTGGTGAAGAAGAAAACCGCATCGCCATTAGTTCCATATGAACCATCGAGCTGCGGGCTTTCTACTACCTTACCAGACCTGCCCTCATGATGAGCAAAAGGATCCTTCACGATCTGCTCACCAGTAGTCAACTTTGAATTAACACTAGAAACCTTTCCCTTGATTGCATGAAAGGCCATGACCTTACCAAAATCGACCAAGTAGATATAACTGATCTTGTTGGGATCATTGAAACGAACAAGACGCTTGGCCAAATTCTCACGCTCCAAAGAGCTCTCGATCTTGGGCGGTGGGGTGGACTTGATCAGACGACCCTGCTGCGCTTCCGTGATCTTAGCTTCTTCCTTCTGGGTCTCACCCTGGCCCTCATAAGTTTGCTTTTCCGTCTTGCAGCCAACAAAGGCAAACGCCAGAATCAAGCTAAACAAAACCAACGTCTTTCCAGTCCTCATCGCAACCTCCTCAAGGTTATTAAGATGAATACACTAACAGATAGTGTAAACATCCTATAATATCACATATGAAATACTTTGTCAATAGCGACTGTAATTTTACCACAAAGTCGCCCCTTTGAGATAAAAAAACAGAGCCTGGTTAGAGAACCAAGGCTCTGTCGTGTTATTACTACTTGTCTTCGATCATCCGGACCATGGCCGGTGGCGTAGACAGTTGCAGTGGCTCAGTAAGCCACATGTAATCACCTCGCCACTGGACCAATACTTCTTCTGTAGTCCAGAAGAAGATCGCGTCTTCACTCGGACCATAGGATCCGTCCAATCCAGGACTTTCCATCGTATGTCGAGTTCGTCCAGCGCCAGTTGATCCATCGCCGACCTCGACAACCTGATCACGCGTAGTCAACTTAGACGAACAATAAGTAACCTTGCCCTTCACCGTATGAAAGGCCATCACCTTGCCATAACTGATCAAGTAAATATAAGAGATTCGATCTTCACGATTGATCTCCTTGAGATACTTCACCAGATTCTCCCGCTCTAGAGAATTTTTCATCTCCGGCGGAGGAGTCGACTTGAGTAACCGTTCCTGGTTCCTCTCTGTCATTTCCATCTCATCGATGGTAGTCTGGCCAGTATCCAGCGCCTTACCGCAACTGATCATACCCATAGCCAGAACACAGAGAGTAACAATCGTCATAAGCTTCTTCATGTCAATCTCCTACTGGCCGGGGATAGTGAAATCTGCCGGATGCGTCGCCGGAAGATCATCAGTTTTGAACAGCTCACGGTTGGCCATTTCAGTTCGCGCATTGTACTTGGCCACCACGTCTCGCCGTTGATTCTGCAGACCCAGCACGATCGTGTTGAGTCGAGAATACTCGGTCTTGTCCTCGAACGTCCAATCCTTGCGCGGACCAGCGTCTTCCTTGAAGCGCTTGAGCGCCGCGTCAGAATTGACGATCTTGGACTCCAGCGACAGGATATCCTGATTCGTCTGCTTGAACCACTCGTAGTTCTGGATCACGTTGTCCGCGTCCAGAGTCTTCTCCATGATCTTCACAGCCTGCTCGCCGGGATAACACACCACCCGGACAACCGTCCCGATGAGTCCCAACACAATCACAACTGCGAGGATCTTGAAGAACATACTCCAAGGTCCACCTTTGGCCAGGTTGTAGGCCGTGTTTTCGTACTTTCGCCCAACATCATCCCATCGATCATCATTCCGTGTCATCTCCACCTCCTTAAGGTTTAGACACAAAAATACTTCTATTCAGCAACACAGTTTTCATAAGAGTATAGCATAAAGATTAAATACTGTCAACCCTATTACCTAAATTTACAACAGAAATACTATTTGAAACAAAAAACAGGCAAATAACGCCTGCTTAATAACAAAGAAACAATTAACCAAATCCTAAATAAACACAAAATATCAATGCTTAAAATATAAAAATAACTTTTGAATTTAAATATTATAATTTGTTTAGAATTTAGAGTTTGATTCATTGATCAATTTGTCAATCTACATAAATAACATCTTCGCCCTCATCATTAAACCCATACGGCTGATGTCCTTGCTTCATATACTTTGATTCATCTAACTCACGGATGAACATAGACGGTTTGGAAAATACCTCACCGAACTTGTAACTAAACGAACGAACCGGGAACAACATATTCAATTCATCCTTGGCTCTCGTGGCCGCCACGTAAAACAAACGTCGTTCTTCCTCCAACTCGCGCGGATTGTCAATAGATTTATGGTGAGGAAAATGACCATCGCGTAATCCGATTATAAAAACTACTGCCCACTCCAAGCCTTTGGCTTGATGAATTGTGGACAAAATCACTGCGTTCTTGTCATGTTCATGCTCATCAGCAAACGACTCACTAAGCATCACGTCAGTTAAAAGTTTATCCAAATCATTATACATTGCCACAAAGTTAACCAATTGACCTAAGTCATCCAGGCGGTCACGATAATTCTCATAAGCATTTTTCAAATACTCTTCATAACCATGCGCTAAAACATATTCCACTGCCTCGGCAATATAACCTTTTTGATTTTTATCTAAATCTTTCAGAAAACTAAAAGTTGAAGAAATCCTTCCCCAGCTAATTGCAGCTTTACCCGTTAACTTTAAATTTCCATCGATTAATTCGCTCAGCTCACCGAATTCCTGAATTTTTTTCCAAATAACTTCAGCTCTTTTCATTCCAATGCCTTCATACATTAATAAAATTCGTTTCCAGGAGACCTCATCCTGATAGTTAGTTAAAACTTTTAAATAGGCCACAACGTCTTTGACGTGAGCTTGCTCAAAATAGCGCATACCACCGCGTACAACGTAAGGAATATTTTGTTTTGATAGTTCCAGTTGAATTTCCGCTGATTGAAAAGTTGCGCGATACAAAACTGCCATTGATTCATAATTAACACCATCACGATACAGTTGCATTATTCTTTTGATAATCAAACTAGCCTGTTGTTGCTGATCACGTGCGGCAATCAAAGTTGGTAAAATATTATCTCCTCGGTTTGGTTTTAATGCTTTTTGAAATTGATCCACGTTATGCTCAATACTATTATTTGCTAAATCTAATATTTGAGGAGTACTACGATAATTAGTTTCAATTTTGTAAATTTTGGTTTTTGCAAACAGTTTAGGAAAATTTAATATGTTCTTTACATCAGCAGCGCGAAATGAATAAATACTTTGTGAATCATCACCAACTACCAGTACATTATTATGAAATGACGACAAATGTCGAATAATTTCCGCTTGGATGTAATTTGTATCTTGATATTCGTCAACCAAAATGTATTCAAACTGCTTGGCAAATCTTTCTTTGATATCTGGGAATTGCTCTAACAGTCTCAACCAATTCACTAAAAGGTCATCAAAGTCCATCACGTTGGCAACTTTTTTCTTTTTATTATAAATAAAAGCAATCTCTTCACATTTTTCCGCAATAAAATCAGGGTAAGAATAATACACTTCAACCACCTCACGAATATCTTGATTGGTGTTTCGGGAATAACTAATCATACCTTGAACAATACTGGCCTTAGGAAAATTCTGCCCTTTAACATTCAACGCCAATTCTTCCATCGCGGCCTTAACCAAACTGATTGAATCAGCTTGATCTAAAATATTGAAGTTTCGATTATAATCTAGCTTGTCAGCGTATTTACGAAGAACTCTATTGGCAATACGATGAAATGTACCGCCCCACAAATGATCAGGGTTAAATCCTAACAAATTTTCTACTCTGGCTAACATTTCATTGGCCGCTCTATTGGTAAACGTAACCAACAATATACTTTCAGGTTTTATCCCACATTCTACTAAATAAGCCACACGAAAAACTAAAGTGCGTGTTTTTCCTGACCCGGCGCCCGCCAAAACCAAACAAGGGCCGTCCGATTCGGTAACGACTTGATATTGTTCTTTATTTAGTAGTTTTTTATACTCAATCATTTGGATTACGAGATTACAAGATTATTCCTGTCACGTTGCCATTTTTGGGGATTGCAACGAATATACCAACGAACTTGCTCTAATTCCTCCTGACTTCGAATTATCCGATCGTAAAATCTCCCCTGCCAAAACCTTTCACCAACTGTCCCCCTTATTTTATTAATTTGTTTAGCTGACTGCATTTTAAATCGTCCAATCATTTTGGGCAATAACATATGGCGACGAATCATTCGACGACACGTTGTGTCGTCTGCATACATTCGTAGAGACAATTCATGAATTGTCTCTACATCACGGTCGTCGCCATTAACAATTCTAATTATCCCATGAAAATGATTGGGCATAATTATATATTTATCTATTTCACATTGTGGATAATGCCGAAACGCATCTTGCCAACATTGCTCAACAATTTCACCAAAGTCATTTAGAAACATCTTTTCATTCCTAACTTTCCCTAGCCACTCAATCATATAAGATGTACACATCGTAACATAATAGAATCCATCAGACGAATAATTCCAATACGGCAAACGTGTTGATTTAATTCTATACCTGTTTTTATATAATTCCTCACTCATATTGGTATTATTTTACCACAAAAATAGCCAAAACAAAAAAAGGGCCTAATGTAGACCCTTATAATATTCAACAACCTAAGTACCAAGCTTAGTGGCAATGGCACTCACATAAGTATCGATATTTACTTCTCCGAAAACAGTATGCTCAAACAACCGTCCATCAAACAACTTCCGAGTATCATCAGTAACTGAATGTCCGATACAAATCAAGACCTGCCGTTGTTCTTCAGTCAAAAGATCATAAACACGCCTTGAAAACCCAGGAGTCATCGGGCGCAAACACAGAAAAATCAAGTCAAACTTTTTTCCCCTAAAATGTTGAATCGCGGCTTCATCAGTTGGCAGTGGCCACAAAAAATCATTTTCAAATTCTATACCATCTCTTGTAAAAAACCCAAACAATGTTGTTATCGCCTGAAAAAAACTATCGTCTGGTGCCATTTCACTAGTTGTAAAAAACAAAACCCTCTTTGTTTCTTTCATGGGGGCCTCCTTTGCCTTCCAATAATAGAGATTAACAAAGAAGTTGAATTTTGTCAATATATAAACAAAGAGTATCAAGCATTGTAAAATAAAAAAATCCCACCATCGGCAAGATTATATCCGCTTTATCCACGTGTAATCCGTTCTATCCGCGCTGACTAAATTCACAACCACAATAGTCCTGCCTGTGGAAATCTTCTTGCGAACTTAATTCACAAGATTTTTTGAAGCCTTCGTTCTTACGCCAAATCGTATCAATGAATTTTAGATTATAAAACTCTGCGAACTCCTGGCCGATCTGATTTATCATTTCCGCGGGTTTATGTGGACTAATAGTTAAAGTTGAAGCAAACGCGTCAAAGCCATCCTCCATCGCTCGTTGCGCCACCTCACCAAGTCGATGCATAAAACATTTGCGACAGCGCTCACCCTTTTCTGGTTCATTTTCCAAACCTTTAATTAACTCTAACCATTCATCATGTACGTATTTTCCTTCAATTAATTTAATCCCCAATTTTTCAGTGTAACGCTTAACCTCATCTAAACGTAGTTTATATTCCTCTTCTGGAAAAATATTTGGATTATAAAAATAAACAGAGACCTCATGTCCCTCTTTTTGCAATTCATTAATAACTTGCCCGCCGCACGGAGCACAGCAAGAATGGAGTAATATTTTCATAAGATCAAGGATCAAGGGGCAAAGGTCAAAGAAGGATTAAAGCATAAAGATAAAAGAATAAAGAATTACACTAATCTTTTTTCTTGATTCTAGTTCCTTCCTTTCCATGAATTATTGAACCTAGGATTTTAGTTAACTCCAAAGCCTCTTGTGCCAACCTTTGTCTTTCTGCTTCTATTTTTTTATCATCCTCAATTACATACAAAAGACTCAGCCAGTGACGACTTTCTTTTGCTTCTTTCCGACATATTTTTAATCTATGTAATTCATCTTTTGGACTTACTGATTCCCAACCTTCAATATAATTTGCGCCAACTGAACCCGAGGACCTAACCAATTGTTTTCCATCTTCAATATTGGCCGTTGTTTTTTGTAATTGTCTAACTAACGACCTACAATCCTGACCAAACTTTAAACAACGGTCATATAATTGATTTTTTGCTGAAAAATTATTCTGTTCCATATGTCCCACGTTCACTTTAAGCTTTATTCTTTACTCTTGGCTCTTTCTTTGCCCTTTACCCCTTGCTCTTTGCTCTTAATCCAAACCTGCTTAAAGATCTGCAACGTCAAAGTTGATAAGATAAAAGCCAACGCCGGCACAATTGAATTCATAAACGGTTTTGGTAAGCCGGCAAAATAAAAAAACACAACTATAACAACATAGGTTAAAATCGCAATCACAATTTTCCGAAACCAACTGGTTTCCCATGCCTTGTCAGCTTCAACTCGGCGGTTACGTTTTTTGATTTGGATTATTTCCTTTTCCAGATCCATAATTATATTTAATTCTTATTCCTGAACCCTAAAACCTTAAAGCTTCCCTAACTCTTGAACCTTGAATCCTAAACCTTTAATGCAGATAGCTTTCCTTATAAAGCCAAGCGCTAAGGGTAGTTACAATTGTATAAATTGCTGCACCCAAAAAGCCGGCCCACCAAATAGTTATATCAAAGCCTTGGATAAAGGTTGCTACAAACCAAAAGACTAAAGCATTAATCACCAAATTGGATAAACCCAAAGTGATAATGTTAATTGGAAAAGTTATCAACTTTAATATCATCCCCGGAACAAAATTAACCAAACCAATTACCACCACTAATATCATGGCGTAATAAAGGCTGGCCACTTCAATTCCCGGGATAAAATAACCTATGGCCAATAAACCAACTGCGTTTATAAGCCAACGAAGAATCATGTACATATTAAATAAATCAAGAAAACAAGAAATCAAGAAAACAATTATAAAATACGTCCATAATTATTGCTTTTTTGCTTTTTTGCTTTTTTGCTTTTTTACAATTTTTGTTTTAATATAATCTTTCACTAGTCGCTCAACCCAACCGTGCTCATCAAGTAAGTCCAGGAAATAACGAGCTTCTCTGCTAACTTTGCGACGATTAAATAAATAAACAAGCTTAGCAATCCAATAATATACTATTATTAAAATTATTATTGTGTAAAGCACCCACCAAAACCAGTTGTTCTTCAAAGACCAAAACTGAATATTCAAGCGAACAGTATCATAACGAACATTTCCGTATTGATCCTCAACTTTTAGCTTAATGACATGTTCACCTTTATCAAAAAAATAACGAACCTTCTCAGACAAATAAATATCCTTGTTATCGATCGTCCATTCGTAATTTAATCCCTCATGATCAGGCAGAGTAGACACAACATAAAATTCATAAGTTTGCCAACTCAATTGAGAATATTTAATGTAAGCCTCTTGAAGTGGCTGAACAAAAGTTTGCTGGGCCAACCCAACATTAAAACTAAAAATAAACAATATTACAATTACAACAATTTTTTTTGTCATTTTTATTCCCTCCTTAACTTCTTAGGTTTTTTTGGTTCACGTTTTAATTTTCCATTTTTTTTATCGCTTTTTTTCGGTGCATTGTGTCTGAACTCATAAGAATACAGAAAGATTAAAGCAATGAACACTAAAACAATTAACCATAACCAATAATTATATACGGACCAAAAAGCTACTACCACAGTAACGTTATCATAAATATAATTTTCAAACGGCCCCTTGACTTTCAAGGTTACAAAATAATCACCCGTTCCACGAAATCTGTGATCATCATTAACATTAGCATCACTACCATCACCGTAAAGCCAATGATATTCCAAATTATCAGTACTTAGATCTTGGATATTTGTCGAAAAATCAAACTTAAACGTGTTCCAATTTATCTGCTGAACATTAATTTTCACTTCTTGTAACAATTCCACAACTGGAGAATTATAAAATTCTTCAACTAATTCTGCCTTTTCTGGCTCCGGATCCTTGGGGGTAAAAATTTGGCTAATCAGACTTGGCTTCTTGGGTTCAGGTTCTGGAGCTGGAGCAGGTACTGGAGTAACTTCAACTACAGGCTCTGGCTCGGGCTCTGGTATCACCGGCTCAGGTTCATCTTTGTATTTATTAGGATCCAGCGGATAAAGATCATCTGCATCAAGCACACCATCACCGTCAGTATCTCTATTGTCCTTGTCAGTTCCAAGTTGCTCTTCCTGACCATCAAGCAAAGAATCATTATCATCATCAGTATCTAAATCGTCCCCAATTCCATCCTGATCATTATCACCTTGAACTATGAACTTTTGAGTAATTATTGAATTGTTAGTTAAATTGTCATCATTAGGAATTATCGACAACAAGGTTACCATTACACGAAAATCATTTTTAGGAACAGTAAAATCAACATACACCTCATCATAATATCCATCAGCCAAAACTGAAACTTCTGCGCTACCAATCATTTGTGATTCATTATTGATATAAAAAGCAATATACCCCAAAGCATCTTGATTACCATTATTATAAACAGAGGCATATACCCTAAGATCTTCACCAACTAAAAGATTATTGGTGTTTTTAGAAAACCTAATCTCATTGGCATTAAGACCTAAATCAACATCATGATCAGCGGCATGTATCCCAAACAAAGGACAAGTCAAAAAAACAATTGTAAAGAAAATGAATAATTTTCGCATACTAAATAACTTTAAGCTCACTTAGAGCATCTTTGAATAATTTTAAAACCTTACGTGCCTCTCCATGCTTCAAGTCGTAGCGGACATTATGCACAATCTGATTTCGGACTTTGTGTGCCCACCATACTTTTTTTAATCTTGGAAATTTATAGGAAGCTAATTTTAATCTTTCTGCCATGGTAGCTCCAGTAAAAAACATTACTTTTAACGCCTCGTCCAACAATTTATCAGCTTCAATTACTGCCAGTTTATAATTCATCTCTTTGCCATAACCCATCAATTCTTGTATCTTTCTCCAACGCTCTCGGAAAAACTTACGATCTATTTCACTTGGTAACCTATTCTTTCGAGCAAACATTCCGACTACCAAAGCTAACACTAAAATTATCACAATTCCGACAAGAACAGTATAATCAATCACTGTGAATTCCCAAGCAATACTCATATAGCATGTAGTCTGTAGTATCTTCTGTGACTGTTTAATGATTATAGTTTATTAAATAATTTGCTCAACTTGGTGCGCAACATTTAATAAGGTTTGCTCATCAAAATGCTTGCCCAAAAACTGTAAGCCAACCGGCAACTTTTTTACTTGGCCACAAGGAATTGAAATTCCAGGCAACCCAGCAACATTAGCAGAAACCGTAAAAACATCGGACAAATACATAGTCAGCGGATCGTCAAATTTTTCACCAATATTAAAAGCTACTGTCGGTGAAGTTGGAGTAACAATACAATCAACCATTTCAAAAGCTTGATCAAAATCTTCTTTTATTAAACGTCGAACCTGCTGAGCTTTTTTATAATAAGCATCATAATAACCCGAAGACAAAACATAAGTTCCTAACATAATCCGTCGACGCGCTTCTTCTCCAAAACCCTTTCGTCGACTTTCCAAATACATTTCTAATAAATTCCCTGCCTCAGCTCGATAACCATAACGCACTCCGTCATAACGAGCTAAATTAGAAGATACTTCCGCTGGCATTAAAACATAATATGTAGCTAAGGCGTACTTGGTTCTTGGTAAACTGATGTCAACCAACTCAGCGCCAAGCTTAGACAATTTACTAATAGCCTTTTTAACAACTTTTTCTACTTCAGGATCCATACCCTTGATAAAATATTCACTTGGGATACCAATTTTTAAACCTTTGATATCTTTTTCTAAATTGTTAATCACCAGAGGTTGTTTATCCACAGTTGTTGAATCAAACTTATCTAAACCAGCAATTTTTTCGTATACATAAGCAGCGTCTTTGACCGTCTTCGTCAAAGTTCCAATCTGATCAAAACTAGAAGCCATCGCCATGAGACCATAACGAGAAGTACGTCCATAAGTAGGTTTAAATCCAACAACTCCGCACAATGATCCTGGCTGTCGAACAGATCCACCCGTATCCGAACCCAAAGCATAGATTGCCTCATTGGCTGCCACAGCAGCTGCACTACCACTAGACGATCCACCGGGAACCTTTTCTAAATTATGTGGGTTTTTGGTTGGCCCGAAATGTGAAGTTTCTCCGGAACCGCCCATTGCAAACTCATCACAATTAGTTTTTCCTATAATAACCGCGCCTTGATCTTTTAGCTTTCTAATTGCGGTCGCATCATATGTTGCAATGTATGTCGATAAAATTTTCGAACCTGCAGTTGCTTTTACTCCATCAACCATAATATTATCTTTGATCGCGACTGGAACACCTTCTAGAACATTAAGCTTGCCGTCTTTTTTGAATTTTTTATCAACTTTCTCAGCCTGTGTATACGCTTGATCTTCTGTTATGGTAATGAACGCATTCAAATCATTATCTTGCTCTCGAATAGAATCAAAACAGGATTTAGCCAATTCCACAGCGGAAAACTGTTTTTTGCTAAGTCCTTCGTGAGCATCTGCAATTGTAAGAGTATTGAGTTTCATTATAATAAGTCTAATAATTTTTAATCCTTCTCAACAAAGACTGCTTTCACCTTGACCTGTTTTTTGCTTAGCTCCGGAGCCTCAGCCAAAACTTTTTCCGGATCACAAATCTGAACAACTTTATCTTCGCGAGTTATATTATTCAAATCAAAAACGTGGGTAAGTGGTTCCACGTTATCTGTGTTTAATTCCTTGAGTTGTCCAAAATAATCTAAAATAGTAGAAATCTGCTCAGCATATTTCTCTTTTTCTTCTTCAGTAATACCTAACCGAGCCAAATTGGCTAGGTGCTCAATATGTTCTTTATCTATAGACATAAATTCACTTAAAATTATACCAAGATTATACTCAAAATGCAACAAAAAAATCCTTACTTTTGAAGTAAAGATTTATTATTAATAAAACCCATAATACTTTTTAGCAATCCACAAAAGGCCTTTAAAAATCCAGACTGAGAAAACAGCACCAAAAAAACCAGCAACTACCATAAGTACAAATTCTTGCCAGTTTTGAATCAAAGCTTCATCAATACAACTTTTGAGCTTTTTCCCAATATTCATGCCTCCTGACTCCTAAAGAACATGCTTATTTGCAACATAACTAAGTTATTTTCAGGCTCTAACAGCAAAGTTCCAAGAGTAAGACCTGTGCAATCTAGAACAACATTCAACTGCTCAGAGCTTTCTATTAACTGACAACTCTCCCAACGACTTGCCCAACCTCGAGGTGCCCGATGCCAAAGTTCAATTCCTTGATCAAGAAACTTCACTGCCCAACGATAGTCCAAAAAGAACATATTTTCCTCCTTTAGAATAACCGTATTATAGTGATTTAATAAGAAATGTCAAATGCTCATACCTTGACAAACTCATAAATTTAGATATAATGTAATGTTCATTAACATTCAACCTATGAGGTGAGAAATGAATTATAACAAGAAGAAAGATGAAAATACTAGGTATAACATTGTTAACTTTCTAGACAACTGCTTTTGGCTGAGTTCTTTAGCCTGGGGATTGCTTACAATTTTGTGCTTTGTCCAGGTTTACTTTTTTGAACTTGATGAAAAATTCTTTGATCACTGGTGCTATGCCTACTATATCTTTGTGGTTTCCTATGCGATTAGCCGCAAAGCCAAGTACACCCTATATCCGACCAAAACGGAAACTCGCTACAGTGAATACATTGTTGTGGGTTGGTTCATTATAACTGTGGTCTTTGGAGCTTTAACACAGTTCCATTATCACGGTAAACTTGATTTAATGATTGAACTATTTGAAGTAGATGCGGTTATCGCTAGTGTTCTTGGACTTGGCTCAGCCTATAAACGCTGGATCATTCCCATGATGAAACTCAAGCAGTTCAAAGAGAGACTGGAAGGTGAGGAACTCACTGAAGATAAGAATGATTAAACACGAAAGCTGCCTACGTAACGACGTAAGCAGCTTTTTTATTGTAAAATATAGAGATTAGTAATTGAAGAGAAAAAAATCGGCTTATTTTCATCCTCAATTTCTAAATATTCTCGAATACTAACTACATGGCCTTTAAGAACATGATAGCCATCAGCCATGAAAAACTCTCGACACAAATCATCAAAATCAACAAACGAATAATCAACTACCACTCTTTGATGTCTGACGATTTCTAAATCAGATCGATGCATTGCACTAAAAGCTTGAATAATACCTTGCCTTTCTGAAATAAATAACTCAGCAAGCTGACACAAAACATTATCCATGGCTGGTTCAATCACTAAGATTTTCCCCTCATCAGTCAACATTCTTCTTGCTTTGTGTAGTGCCTCTATCTTGCGATCTAATCCACCTTTAAAGTGATGTAAACAACTAGAAAAAACTACTGCATCAAAACTTTCGACCAATTCAACATCAAAGTAATCAGCTCGGATCATTTCAACTTGAGGAAATCTATCCTTGATTTCCTGATATCGGCGTTGGCGTAATTCGATGCCTGTTAACTGTGTATTCTCACATAGCAAAGCTTGCATCTCCCGGCCGGACCAACAGCCCACTTGTAAAATTTTCTTTCCGGCCGGCGAAACTAAACTCTGAATTACCTGAGCTTCCAGACTAGAAGGTGAAATTTTCATTAGTTACCTCATTTTTAATGGACACTTCATTATAATTGAACTCCCAAAGTTTGTCAATGTAGAGACATTTTCACAATAGTCATTCCGGACTTGATCCGGAATCCCAGGTCTCCTTATAAAGATTTTTAAGACTCCGGATCAAGTCCGGAGTGACGCTTTGGGGTATATTAGATAAAACAAACAAAAACACCAACTCGAGTTGGCTTTAAATATGAGGATTCTATTATTTGACTAATTTTAAAAATTTATTCTCGTTTAATATATCAATCTTCAGCTCTTGAGCCTTTTTCAACTTAGATCCTGGATCCTCGCCTGCTACCACATAATCTGTCCGTGAACTTACTGAGGATGAAACTTTTCCGCCGGCGGCCTTAATTAGAGTTTTTGCTTCTTCGCGAGACAATCCTTCCAGGCCGCCGGTCAAAACAAATGTCTTACCGGACAGACCGGGCACAGCCCGTGGAGTCTCGCGTCGGGTGATAACTACACCCAACTCTTGTAAACGTTCAAGCTGTTGAAAATTTTCCGCTTGATGGAAATAATCATACACAGCTTGAGCAACTTTTTGTCCAATGCCCTCAATCTCTGCTAAATTTTCTAGCTTGGCTTTTTTTATTTTTTCGATAAAATCAACAATTGTTCGAGCACTAAATTCATTCGCTAAAAGACTGGCAGTTTCTTCACCAATATGTCGAACACCTAAAGCAAAAATTAATTTTTCTAAACTAATACTCTTACTATTTTCAATCGCCTGAATTAAGTTGTCAGCAGACTTCTCCGCGAACCGCTCCAGCGTTTGTAAATCTCCAGATTTTAATTCAAAAATATCTGACAATGAAGTAATCATGCCCTCACTCATTAGCTGCTCAACAATTTTCGTACCAAAACCATCAATATCAAAACCTTTTCTGGAAACAAAATGAGTCAGCCTTTCTTTGTCCTGAGCAAAACACTTAGAATTTGTACAACGAATAGCGGCCTCACCCTCTTTCCGTTCCACTTCAGAGTGACAAATTGGACAATTAGTTGGTGCTTTAACTTTTTTCTCTTTACCAGAACGAAGTTTTAGTAGTGGCTTGATTATTTCTGGAATAATATCACCTGCCTTGCGCAAAATAACCGTATCACCAATCCGCACATCTTTCCTATTAAGTTCATCAATATTATGCAAAGTAGCCCGGCTGACTGTAGAGCCTGCAACCAGCACCGGTTTTAAATGCGCCACCGGTGTTAGAGCTCCAGTTCTACCAACCTGCCAAACTATATCTTCAACCACAGATGTGGCCTCCTCTGCTGGGAACTTGTAAGCTGTTGCCCAACGTACATACTTGGAGGCTCTGCCCAATCGTATTTGCCAATCTAAACGGTTAACCTTTATGGCAATGCCATCAATCTCATATTTTAATTTCTCTCGTTTATCATGCCATGATTCACAAAATTTAATAGCCGCTTCAATGCCCTGAAAAGTTTTATATTCTAGATTAATTTTAAAGCCAAGTTTCTGCATTAACTCAAGCATTTGTGACTGTGTTTTAATTATTGTGTTTTCTGTGCTTTCTGTGTTTTTGTGCTTTAGAGAATAAACCGCCCAACAAAAAATATCCAAATCGCGATCAGCCGCAACTTTTGGATCCAACTGACGAACCGTTCCAGCTGCTGCATTTCTAGGATTGGCAAAATTCTTACTTGTCTCGCTTGTCTTGCTGTTTAACCTTTCAAAACTTTTAGTAGGCATAAAAACTTCAGCACCGACCTCAATATCAACCGGCTCTCGAAGCTTAAGAGGTAAACTTTTAATCGTTTTCACTGTATGCGTTACATCTTCGCCGAAAATTCCATCACCACGAGTTACCGCTCGTTTGAATACACCTTTTTCATAATGAAACGACATATTCAGACCATCGATTTTTAATTCACAAATATATTCAATCTGTTCATCAGCTTTTAATTTTAAGAAACGTTTGACTCGAGCATCAAATTCACGAACTTCATCATACACAAAAACATCATCCAAAGAAAACTTTTTGATTTCATGTTGAACTTTTTTGAATTTACCTAAAGCTCGTCCACCAATCCTTTGAGTTGGTGAATCTGAAGTAACTAAATCCGGGAATTGAATTTCGATTTTTTCAATTTCATCTTTTAAACTATCACGTGCCGCGTCCGACATAACCGGTTCATCCAAAGTATAATAAGCATGATCAGTTTCTCGTAACTGGTCTTTTAATTTTTCTAGTCTAATTTTGAATTGTGCCTTTTTCATACATCAATATATTAACTAATTTTACCCAAAAGGTCAAGGAAATACTTGACAAAACGCAAAATGTATGCTATAATGAAACCTGTTCGTTGAAAATTGTTACTATAGTTAAATTAATTATAGTAACAGGAGTGCCCGACAAAAGCCTTAGGGTGTCAGGCCAAGAATGTTCATTAAAAGACTGAAATTAAAGAAACCCCAACAAATGGAGATCGTCATGACCTGGACTTAAATTCATTTAGCCCCATCGGACCACAGTAGGTTGTTAATTCTTAGGAATAACAACTGAAGGTCACAGAGATGGGGCCTTTTTTTACAAAATAATAAATATCCCACCCGCCACAATCAGACCAATCGCCATGGTCTTTTTTAGTAACACTTTTCTACTATGTCTTTCCAAAATAATTTTAGGATAAAAAAAGCTCAGGAAAGTAGCTGCAAAAAACACCAACATTGGTTTAGTCGCCATTAAAGCTGAAACCAATGAAACCGAACCCAAACTAATGGCTTTGGTGAAAAAGATTAGGGCCAATCCAGATAAAATCGCAACAAAGCACAAATGAATAATTCCCACTTTTGCCTTTTCCCGAATATGAGGATGATGGACCACTAACAAAACTAAAGGAACAACTATTCCACCAATTCCAAACCAGAATAACATTGGCCAAAAATCAATACCTGAACTTACATACTTAATTAAAATATTTCTCAATGCAAAAAACATCATTGCAACAAAAGCAAAAACATAGAATTTAAATAATTTACTTTTGGCCTCCGATTTTCGATGAGTGATTAAAACCGCCCCAGTGATTATAAGTAAAATCCCAATATAGTTCATAATACTTAAGCGTTCCTGAAAAACAAAAAACGCAATAGCCGAAATCAACAACGGTTCAGTCGATAACATCGGGGCCAGTCGAGAAACTTCAACCTTTTTCATGGCCATATAGTAAAAACCCAGGCCCGTAGAATAAATAATTCCTGCCAACATTGCCATAATTACCATCCAAACCGGAATAATTACGCCACCATTCAGAACTGCTACTAAAATGAACAGTAAATAAATTGTAAATCCAAAAACCGTAGTAACTAAAATAGGGTCTCGTAGTTCATGCCCAATTATATATTTATCCATGATGTTCACCACAGTCCATAAGAGCATGGCAATTAGAGTAAAAATGATCCAAAGCATATTATAATTGATTACTGATATTTACTGATGTACTGATAGGATAGCTCAAATCATCAGTAAATCAGTATTATTCAGTACTCATTTTTTAATCACACTCTCACTAAACAAAACATAATCAAACAAACCAAGCGTTGGCGAATATCGAGGCATATCAACCATTAATCGATGACTAGCTTGGCCTTGTTTGCCCAAAGCTTCAATACTTAAAGTATTAGGAAAAGCTTTGGATTGGCCTGATGCATTGTCCAATGAATATAATTTTATCGTTAAATTATCAGCGGTACTATAAAGCGCCTTGACTCGCACTCTATAATTACCAGAACTGCTAATATAATTATTCAAAGCTGAATTTGAAGGTTGTCCGCCACTATAAAGAAATTTTTGAACTGCTAAATCTTCCAACTCCCAATCAAGTGGCAGGACTGGCCATTTAAACACAAAATTATTCGGCCATTTAATTATGGAAACCTCCAACCAAGTGGTTGATCCTTGCCAATCAAAATAAACCGATTCAATCTGACTGGTCTGAGTATTTTTTTCTGGAGTAAACAGGTCAAACTGCACTGTTTGATTAGTTGGTAGATCTAATTTTAATTCTTTAACTGCCTCACTATCAACATCCAAATCACAATCAATATCATCCACGTTACAATCCCCAGCCATTGGTAATCTATCCAGTTTTCTAATTGAGTATAGTGCTTTTTCGATTCCACTCTCAGCATTATAAAAAGCTGATTGAGCCGTGGTAATCAAGCCGGTCTGAACAATAGAACTACGTACCAGATTGGAAAGCACGATCGTGGAACTTAAAATTGCCGCAATGGTTAAAAGCGAATAGATCAATACATTTCCTTGTTGTGATTTAAATTTTTTTTCCATTTTTAACCTTAATAATTTTTCACTTTATGAACTTTACAAACTTTCAACTTTACAACTTATCTCGCATAATAACGTGAACTAATCGTGGTCTGTAAAGCTAATGGTTTTTGGTCCTCCTCATGTACCGCAACTGGCAAAGCTTTTAAATAAATTGTTATTTGCGGTTGTTTATCACTTTTGTACTGCTTAGTTATATTATCAAACTCAAGCGGGTCTTCATTCGGAGCAATTCTAAAACTTAAACTTTGAATATCAAAATTATCCGCTGAAATTATTGATCTCTGATCATCAATTGACTGAATTAAGCAAGTTTCTATTCCTAATGCACAACCAACAGTTTCAGTTCCAAATGCAACTTTTTGGTTTTGTGAATTTATCAAATGGAGTTCATCCTGCAATTCATTTATAGGCAAGTGATATGCTGAATAGTCAATCTGGCTCAAACGAATCTGCTGAGCAATTTGCTCCATATTGTACTGTAAATCAACCATAGATTTTTGCATAACCATACTTTTTCTTTGAGAAATAGTTACTGATAAAAAAATATCACTAACCACAAGCATCATGGTCATAAAAACGGCCATTACCACCAACATTTCAATTAAGGAAAAACCTTTTTTCATAATTATTTAACTTCCCTCGCGATATAACAACTTTCCGTCAAGTCATACCCCCCGCCTACCTTACCATTAAACGCAAACGGCTCTGACAAAGTTACATTTTTGTTTGGTTCTCTAGAATACTTAGTTATGTGAGCAATTGTCATACTGTAATTTGAAATCGTACCTGATACACCTGGAACAATTACCTTTTTAGCACCTCTTTTAACAGCGACTTCTTGCATTTGATCCAAGAATTTCTCAATTAAATAATTGATGTCTAAGTCTGCTTCTCCAGGCACATCAAAACCCCGAACCAACAAAACCTTATCGCCATTTCTATCTTCTAGTTCAAACATCAAAACTGATCCTATAAATTCAGCATCTCCCAGTTCATCTTTTACCACAAACTTATAAGGAACAACATTAGGATATGTTTTCAATAAAGGATACTCAGCCGTATAACAAACATCCGCAATATATCCAGCCATTTCGCCAACAAATCCACGATCAGGAATTAATTTAACATCCAGTGGCGCGCCAGTTTCTACTTTAGAGAAATTAGCTACCTCAGCTCTAAGCGGATCAACCTGAGACTTGAACAATTTAGAAACATCCACCAGTTTAGAATTATCCTTAGCTCCAGTAATTTGTTTCCAAGCTTCTTCAGTCCAATAACCTTCTTCGTTTTTCTTTTGCGTATTTATTACATGATCTTTAATAAAGTTATCCACAATATTAATAATATTCAAAACTCCTTGTGCTGTCACTTCCCCTTCTAGTCCACTGATTAAATTTTCTAAAGTTTCAGGTGAAAAATTAACTGTGAATAATTTTTTCAGAATAATCTGTCGCAAAACCGGGTATATTTCTGATTTACTAGCAAAGCGTCGATCAACCGATAGTAATGGTATCAATAGAGCATCCAAGTCCTGAGCAGCTTGAACATCTGCTAATATTTTTTCATAATTTGAATATTGCATCTTGATATATTTATTATCCGGTTTCTTGACCAGGATTTCCTGGAGTTCCTTGAGCTTCTCACGAATTCGTACTTCGGCTTTACTTTTCAATCCAGTTATATCTTTTGGATTTTCTGAGGCCTCAAATATTTCTGCTCGCAAAAGCTCAAAATCTGCCTGTACTTTTTCAACATTAACTTCAAGTCTAATTCTAGGAACAGACACCTCAATAACTTCATAACCAGCAGGCAGTTCTGTAATTTCACCAGCACTAAAATCGCTATTCCAATCTTCAATAATTTTTTCCATCCTTGGTCGACCACTATCGAATCGGTGAGTACTTTTACCAGTCATTAGACGTAAAATCTCCGTTTCAAATGTATTATATTCTTCAAGTTCTCCGATTGTATCTTCAGAATAGAGTAGTTGTTTTATTTTATCTAACCGTTTCTCCAACTCCTCAACATTGGTTATCCCTTGAGCAACTTGTTCTTCAGGCAAATCAATACCTTTTTGCTCATGCAGAACAATATTCCGATAATATTCAAATATTATTTTAGTTTTTGACAATCCAAATCGTTTCACATACTCAATTGAGATGTCAAAACTTTCTTGATCTAGTTCAACAGTTGGCTCATAACCACCAAATATATTACTCATAAACTGACTTGTTCTATCATAATCATTGTGAGTGAATGCGTTTCTCTTTTCGTTTGATTTCTTAGGTAAAACATCCAAGAACTCCTCTACTTTTTGTTCACCAAAAACTAATTTCCAAACTTCTTTTCCGCCGAAACGAATAAACGAAGTAGAATCTTTTTGAGCGACCTGTTTCAAACTCTTTTCTATTTTTTTCAATACTTCTGAGTAATCACTTGAATTATATATAGCAGATTCAATCTCAGAAACCGTCCACTCATCTTCCCTACTTCCATTTTTTGATAAATTATCAGCAAAATTATAATATTCAATAATTTTCCTAACGAAATCAAGCTGACCTTTTTTTTGAAAGTCATATTTTTCTAATAATCCTTGTATCAGCTTAGCTGGCCAACTTATAATTATACCGAGTAACTCACTTCTGCCTGCCTCATCTTTTAGCACAGCTGGGTCTTGATAAACATTATTTAAACTTTCTTCAAGTCCTGGTTCTTCCTCGAAATAATTTTTGTGCGCCATTACCATTTTTGGGAATTCCAGGAAATCTCCATTTTCTGGATTTGCCATTAATTTCATTAAAACCCCATTTGGTTTATTGCCTGCATCATTAATAATATCAAAAAACAGGTCTTCCCTTCTTAATCCCAGCTCATTACAAATTTTATTAAAAAATATTACATGGTCAGCATCATCAGGATCAAAGTCCTCAAACAAGCGCTCAATATGTGCCCTGATTAACTCCGTCTTATCAAGACCAAGCTTTTTTGCAATCCCCACTAACTTGACTAGAACCTCTTCTTTTCCACCACTCAAATGATAAAAAGCTGACAATTCATCTTTCGTCCAATTATGTTTTTCCTTCAATTCCTCGCATATTTCTTCATTATACACAATCGCCTTGGGAAATCGAATCATATTCCGAGGAGAAGCTATCTGATTTAAATAGGAATCCTCATCTACTAATATTTTGATAACTTTTTGTTTTTCTTCAGGCAATGTAACTAAATATTTCTGCAATACATCCTCAGGTAGTTCACGGCCCAATAAAGCTATCTGATAAACTGCTGTTGAAATTGTATCTCCACGTTTTTCTCTAAATGCATATTGCAAAAACATATCCAGCGCCTCAGGTCGGCCCAATGCTCTCATAGTAGGCATAGCCATTGACGGATCACCTCTTTCGTCCATTAAATTTTCATTATTCAAAGAATTAAGGACTAAACCAGTAAATTCGGCAACTTCATCTTCAGCCACTAAGCCAGATTCAACTAAACTCGGGGCTAGGGTGTTCCAATGATGACCTCTCTTTCCTCGAACTTCAAATGCCGTTATGTTACCTGGAATCAAATCTCTACGAATTTTCATTTGTTCTACCTTTCGACCAACATCTTCTTTTAATCTATCCCCTTTCAAGGTATCCAGTATTTTGGTACTCAATTGCTCAGCCTTTTTACCAGCACTATAAGTAGCCATCAAGTCAAGCCAGTCACTAACAGTAACCTTGGCTCCTCTCGCATAACTCAATGAATTCAGAATTTCTCCTAAATCATAAAGTCCGTGTGTTTGATATAAATTGGCGAGTTCTCTTTGTAATTCCTGAAATCTTTTATTTTCTTCAGGTGTTTGCTCATGTACACTCTTTGAAAATGCAAGGTCCATAAACTCACGAACCCACTCCATAATTTCCGCCTTCTTCTGGTCGGTAAATTTTCCCAAAGTTGGTAAAACAGCGTGCTCTTGCAAACTTTGAGAATACTCTAACCAAGCCCCTTCAAGTGCATTTTCTATATTTAATTTATGGTCCCTTACGGTTTGGTCAAAATAGGTTACACTAATACTTCTGACAAGTTTTTTTTCATTTTTACCAAGACTGAGCATGGTGACATTAACTTCCGACAGTTCGCCTCTAGCTTCTTCGATTTGATTTTTCAGTTCCTCAATCTCTAAATTTAACTTTTTAGCTTTCTGACCTGAACTGGCTAATTCTTTTTTATTTCTGAATTTACCTAGGAACTGAGTCGACAAATCTGCAATTCTCCTCCTAGTTTGCGTTTCTTGCTTTTCCAAATCAATTAATCGTTTTCTGTCTTCTGTTAATTCAAGTTTTCTCTTTTCATGCCACTGAACAATCATGAAAGCTTCATCCTGAAACTGCTGTAACATGGTATAAACCTCTCCAAGGTCAACCCGTTTTTCCTTTTCTATTTGAGTCATCAATTCATACAGGTCATCTGAATAAGAATTTAACTTGGAAACGACTTCTTCTTGGTCCATGTCTATCGCTTCCATACTGGTATCAACCTCCTGTCTCAGATTCATTATTTTCTGAAACATCTGATGATCCAAGCTTTCTCTCAATTCTAAGCCTTCTTTTACTTTTTTCAAATGATCAACAAGACCACCAGAACCAGTCTCGGCAGTTTGCTCAGGCCTCTCGCTTTTAGCCTCTGGAGAATCTTCTCCAATTTTTTTAGCACTGTTTTGTGTCATATTATCTCCAATTATATAAGTAATCGACTAAAGAAATATTCCGCCAAGCTGGACCCTGCTTCCAACGAACCATAGAAAAAACCTGAATACCTATTTGCTTATTGGGACAGGCTTGACCAGACACACAGATACCATCTCCACCACAAGCAGTTGTTGATTCACAAATTGGACGATTCTCAACCATGCGATAATAATTAGTTGGCTCGTCAGATTCAACTGAACTATAAAAACCCTTATCATCAAAATACAGCCGACACATTTCATCTTCCTGACAATCATCGAAATCCATCCCTGTCGATTTCAGGGTCCATTCACCATCATAAGGACTAATATAAACAATAAATCGATAATCAAGCCCATCCTGTAAAAAAGTATTCCAGTAAACGCAATTTTCTTCATCATCTGGATCAAAACAACCCTTCAACCAATTAGAATCGCGGGTATTACGAACAACCTCAACTCCTTCGCGAGCTAAATTCAAGGCTGTATTTCTATTGATTGATTCAGAAATTGCGATAAAACTTTGTGTAGAGCGTGACAAGAAACCAACTAACGCAATCGCAATAATAGCCACTGCGATAATGGCTTCAATCAAAGTTTGACCTTGTTTATTTTGGCTTAACATAAAATTAATTTCCCGAAGTTACCAATCCCGACTCTAAATCAACAACTAAATATCGTATTTCCTCAGATTTTTTTGATTTTAAATGAAATGTATAACCACCACTCTGTTCACAGTCGCCACCAGCTAAACAAGTATTATGTCCTTGCTGGTCCCAACGAAAGCAAATTATCTTATTTAGGAAGTTTTGAAACTCTACACCTTCAGTCAAATTAATCACTTGATCAATTTCGTCGCCTGTATTGAAGTTGCAATCTGCATTATTATCAAAAAATAAAGTATATGCTTTACCACTAGGTTCTATTTTTAAACCGTACATTTCCGAGCTTTGATGGTTGTTCATCTTTCCAGACAATGCGTTGATCTTCTGTTCGTTTAATTTTTGCTCCAAAAGATTAACTTCGTTCGCTAGACTTTGCCTTTGACTTTGATTTGAAAAACTCAAAACACCCATAGTTGTGATTATGGCAACTATAGCAATAGAAACGATCAATTCGATCAAACTAAATCCTTTTTTCATACTACAAACCTAGGTTTGTTAAATACCAAGCTAATAGTTGTTGTCCCCAAAATAAAGCTACAAAGGTGGAACCCGTCAGAAACACACCAAAAGGCACCGGGCTTTTCATAGTTTTTATTTTGAAAGCTAAAAGTATTACACTAATCACAGCACCAGAAACATAAGCTAAAATTAGAGCCACAAAAATTATTGGCCAACCAAGCATAAATCCCATTACTGCGCCTAAACGAATATCACCACCGCCAACCCATTTACCCTTGGAAACCCAATACTGCAGAGCAAAAAAACCACCACCAATCAGACCAGCTACTATCAAATTAATTAGAATTGAAAAGTAATTTCCTGAATGACTTAAAATAAAAAAGTTTACCAAAAAGGCAAACACCATTAACGGTATAGAAACTGCATCAAAAATTAAATAATACCGTAGGTCAGTTGTAAAAATAATAATTAATCCCGCCACAAAAACTAAATCTCGAAAGAACATAGGATTTGCCATAGCTTGACCCACTTGATGATGATAAGCTAAAAAAACAAACAACAAACCCGTCACCAATTCAACACTTGGATATTGCCAAGAAATCTTCTGTTTACAACCACGACACTTAGCCTTTAACCAAATAAAACTAAAAATTGGAACTAGATCATAGTTCTTTAATTTTTGGTGACAGTGAGGACAGTTCGACCGCTTTTTCCAGATTGATTTTTTTTCTGGCAAGCGATAAATCACCACATTTAAGAAGCTTCCAATACAAGCTCCAATTATGAAGATTAAAACGTAAGTTAACATAAATATATAAGTTCCAAGTTTCAAGATCCAAGTACCAAGTTATCACTTGAAACTTGTTACTTGTCGCTTGTTATTTAGACTTTTTCTACCATTTCAACTAACCGATTCGCATAACCCCATTCATTATCATACCAAGCTAGAACTTTGACTAAATTACCGTCAACCACTTTTGTAAATTTAAGATCAACAATTGCTGAAGCGGTTGTCCCGATAATGTCACTTGAAACTAATTCATCTTCGCTAACTTCAAGCACTCCCTTAAAATGAACCATTTTTGAATATTTTTTGAAGGCTTGATTGACCTGCTTTTCAGTAACATTTTTCTTTAACAAGGCCACCACGTCAACTAAGGACCCAGTAATCATTGGCACTCGGATGGACATACCATCGAATTTGCCTTTTAAATTGGGTAATACTTTACCAGTGGCAATTGCAGCACCAGTAGTAGTTGGAATAATATTACCAAGAACAGAACGTCCACGACGCCAATCTTTTTCATAAGCCAAATCAACCGTTCTTTGAGATGAAGTAACTGCGTGAATAGTTGAGAGCATGGCTTTTTCTACACCGAATGCACTTTCCAAAACTGCCATAATTGGTGAAACACAATTTGTAGTACAAGACGCATTTGCAAAAGCTTTTTCTTTTTTTACATTATTATCATTAATACCCCGCACCACCGTCATTACACCTTCATCTTTTATTGGAGCAGACAAAATTACATTTTTCGCTCCAGCGGTTAAATGCTTTTTGACCTCGTTGGTTTTGCGAAAGGCACCAGTACACTCCAGGGCGACATTAACCTTATGTTTTTTCCAGGGAAGTTTTGCTGGATCGGCAATTGAATAAACTGGAAACTTCCTACCATTAACAACTAAATGCTGACCACTAACACTGATTTTTTTGTCAAACTTTCCGTGAGCGGTGTCATATTTCAAAAGATAAGCTAAATTATTTATATCAGCCAAATCATTTATAGCTACAATCCTTAGATTCTTTTTTGTTAACGCAACTTTAAATGCAGCTCGGCCTACCCGGCCAAAGCCATTGATTGCTACTTTAGTCATAAAATAAAATATTAATTATTAATTACCAATTGATCAATCACCTAAAATCTAAATAAACCTAAATGAACAAATTCGAAAATAATTTCAAACCTTTGGAAATTTTTATTTTAAATTTATCTGGGACTTAGAGTTTTGATCCATTGATTAATTTCATTAGCTTTATTATAACAAATTTTACCCATTTTGGCGAAAAAAACAGAGGTGTGGATACCTCTGCTTTTATGTAATATTTTGTCTACTTAATCAAGTTGAAATTTTCTTATAAACACCTTAGCAATCTCACTCTCTAAATTCTCAGCAAATTCTATTTGCACAAACTGATCAGAAACTGGAATAACAATAGCGGTACTATCTACATAATATTTAAATCCAATCTTGCCAGCAATAGAGATCAAAGAGGACTCTTCATCAGCGAAATTATTACTGTCCGTAACTGTAACAATAACGTCCCCGACATCCTCGGAATCATCTGGACGAATCTGGCCGTCAGCAAAAAAATGCACCTGTTTAACATATGGTCTATCAAAATAAGTCCAGGAATTTGGAAAATAAGTAGTCACTCCATACTTAGCAAAACTTAGCCAATCATCTTCAATCTCTAAAATATCTTCATCAAGTTCTGCCTCTAAATCATCTGCATCTATATTCCCACTCATCCAAGAAAAAGCCTCACTCGACTCTGATGGTGTAAATGCACTAGTAAACTGCGCGGGAAGGATATCTTTCAGTGCCTCCTGGAATATCACTCTAGTAATTCTAGTTTCCATATACATGGCACCAAACAAGACACCAAAAGCAATGAATACACAGAATATTAAAACTGTGATCATGATCGCAAGACCTTTGAAATAATGAACTTCAGTTTTCAATAATCGAATTCTAATCTGATCATCTGTTAATTTTTGCTCTAACTGTTTTTTTGTTTTTTCTACTGGTTTCTTTTTTGTTGTTTTTGTTGTTTTTGTCGTTTTTTTTGTTTTTGCTGGCATAAAGTACAAATATAAAAATTAAAAATAGAAAGCTTAAAGCACTTACTTTCAACTTTCAACATTTAACTTTTAACTGCCATTATTATACCACATTATTTAATTCAAGAAAACAATACTCTGGATAAAATAATCCACTTCCGGTAATATTTCATCAGGAACAAAGGCCATTACATAAAAATCCTCCCGAGGATAAACGATAACCAAATGACTATCTTCCTGGTCGGAACCTTCATTATCTTGAAAATATCGATACAGAATATACTTTTGGTTCAGAATATTTTCCTTAACAAAACAATTTCTAACTTCACCCAAATCTAACAATTTCAGTTTTTTGAACAGTTGCCCATCACATTCCCCAGATTGATTTTGGGACAATACTTCTTGAACTGCCAGGTTAGCATAATCAACTTTCTCAGCCAAAGAAAAATCATAAGTCGCCACCGTCAACTCTAGAGACTCAGTCTCCTCTGCTTTACTAAATTTACCAAAATAGCGAAAGCCTTCATAATCTTCAACCTGTTTATCGTCCTTATTTTCCAAAGAAAAACTTCCCCAATTTGCAGGGCTTTTGAATTGAAATTTAAAATCACTGTTTTGATAAATTCGCCACTGCTTAGTAGCCTCTGTAAACTTCAAAGCTTTTTGGGCAGTTTGCTCATCGGAAACTGAGAATTGATCAATCTTATCATTGGTGGTATTTATCTGCTGAATTAAATTAAAAACACCTTGTTCCACATTTTTCAGATCAGTATAAATATAATTTACAAACATTAGAACAAAAACAAAAAGTACAACCAGCACTACAATTAGAACCCCAGACCAAGTAAATTTAATCTTCTTGCTTTTTTTTCGTTTAGGCATTTATAATCAGAATTAATTTAACTAAGGAGTAATTTTCTCCCATAAAGTTATAAAAAAATCTTTGAATCGTAATAAATCTCTACCTGTTACAACCACAACTAACAACATCAGAAAAGCAAAACCAGCTGCATGAACTATCTGTTCTGTTTTTTGTTTGATTGGTTTACCTCTCAATTTTTCAACTATTAAAAACAAAACTCTACCGCCATCTAATGCTGGCAAAGGCAAGAAATTAATAATCGCTAAATTCAATGATAATAACGCAGTAAATTGCAAAATGTAAACAAAGCCCATACGCGCAACCTGTCCGGTCATGACCGCAATACCTACCGGCCCTGCTACATCAATTCCCAAAGGCTGACCAACAATTGCATTTTTGATTACTGTATAAAAAGCTACAATAATTTGCACAAACATTATTATCGTGGCCTTGATTCCCAACCAGATCGATTGATACCAAGGATACGAAACTGTTCCGGTCTTGGCCAAACCAATACCTACCGCTTTTTCACTCAATTCTTCTATCTCTACTGCTGAAACTGTAAATTCCATTTCCTCATCAAGTCTTTTAATTGTAAAGTTTAACGGCTCCTCCTCATTCTGATCAATATAATCTTGCACAGCTTGAACTTCTGTAAATTTTTCTCCATTTATACTAAGAACAACATCACCCATCTTTAAACCGATTTCTTCAGCTGGAGAATCTTCCAAAATCGACATGATCTGTACTTTCGGATTTTGAATGTGAGCTTGTGCCAAATCACCGTCAATAACTTGCGGTGCGCCAATCATAAAAGCAATGATCAAGCAAACTGCAGCTAAAATCACATTCATAGTCACACCAGCACTTAAAATTGTAGCTCGCTTCCAAGCTTTTTTGCCACCGAAACTATCTGGATCGGCCTTACTTTCTCCATCTTCGCCTTTAATTTTCACAAAACCACCAAGTGGAATCCAGTTCATGGAATAAATTGTATCGTCAGATTTAATTTCTTCAGTGGCTTTATTTCCCCAGAAAAATTTGCGTTTACCATTAACTTTGCGCCAGCCAAAAATTCTAGGTGGGAATCCAAAACCAAACTCGTCACATTTAACTCCCAATTTACGGGCAGTCCAAAAGTGGCCCAATTCATGGAAAAAGACCATCACTCCTAAGATAATAATGAAAACAATTAACGTGAACATAAACGACATAATATCCAATACACAATACACAATTCATAATAAAACTTGTTTATTGTTTATTGTTTATGATTTAATTTTTATTAATTTATATTTATTGTTTATTTTATTGGGTATTTGGTATTTGTCACTGGTTATTCTAACTAATTTTATCAAACCCTATCTTAAACGCGCTCAATGATAAACCAGCTACCTTACGCTTCCCAGATACATCAACAGCACTATGATATTCAAATAATACACATAACTTTTTGGGGTCTTCAGATAAATCCGTAAAAAAACCTATTACACGAGTTTTGTAATCACTATTTGATGACCTGGACTTAAATTCATCACCAACTTTATATCCTTTATATTCGTGTAGTTCTAATAAAACCTCCTTAATTTGACCAACATTTTCAGTGTTTTCATATTTGGATTCAACTGGTCCGGCAATTTTAATTAAACTAGCCATTTCAAAAGTATGCCATGAATTAAAAACATCTAGAAAAACCTTAGCAAGTAGTTTAACAGGTTCCACCGTCTCGATTCGTCCAGGTTGAAAATCTCCTTCTGGGGTCATAACGACTACCCGATCACCCTCCTTCATTTCTGTAATCTCCACAAATTCATTTTCTGGCGATATCTTCATCTCCTTGGTTTCAATAAACTCAACTATTTCCTCTTTTTTTGTAATGTAATCGCGCATCACTTGAAGCGCCTCTTTACTTCCAGCTTCGGCCTTTTCTTTCAAGTCAGCAAATCCAAATCCACCTGAAATTACTTCTAACTCAGACATTATTTTATCAAAATGCGCTTGCTGAACTTCGTTGAAGTTAGCATGCAAGGATTTTTCGGTTAAAGATTGTTCGGGATTTAACATAATTTTCAGTAAACGGTAAACGTTAAACAATAAACCTTTAATTACTTATTGGATATTAGGTATTGGGCATTTGATATTGGTTACTCCTTGGCGTTAGTATTTATTTTCTTGAAATTTCTAGAAAAATCAGCTATATACCAATGACCGACCTTCCTTTTTCCAGCCTTATCTAAATCATAATCTATAAACTCACCTAAAATTTTTAACTTTCCGTGAACAAGCACAAATCCTATCAAACGATTTTTCCAGTTTTGGACCTTTGATTTAAACTCGTCACCAACTTTATACTGCTCAAACTCATGAAGCTCTAATAAAAGTTCTTTGTCATCAACCTCTTCCTCACCAACAACTGTGTATTTTTCACCAACTGGTCCGGCGATTTTAGCTAACCTTGTTATCATATATCCACGAGTAACATCTTCCTCATCCATTTTAACGTTTACGCCCAGAAAAGCATCCGGACTTGAGCAGATTGTCCCTATTTGAAATTGTCTTGCTCCATCTAAAATTAACACGCTGTCACCATTTTTAAGTTCTGTTATCTCCACAAATTCATTTTCTGGCGATATATTCATTTCCTTTGTTTCAATAAACTCCACAATTTCTTCTTTCTTCGCGATGTAATCTCGCATCACCTGAAGAGCTTCCTTACTTCCAGCCTCAGCTTTTGCTTTTAGCTCAGCAAAGCCTAACCCACCTGAGATCACTTCTAACTCAGACATTAGTTTATCAAAATGAGCTTGCTGACTTTCATCAAAGTTTGCATGCAAAGATTTTTCGATTAAAGATTGTTCTAGCTTAAACATAGTTAATTATCTAATTTTTTTACACTTTAACAAAAAAGGTTCAGGCTCATTATAGTACACAAAATACTTCCCAGTCGCTTCATCAACATTATCAATAGTTTCATATAACAATTTAACCACACCACGGTCCAAAACAAATGCAATCAATCGCACTTTATAGGGAGTATTTTTTACCGCAAACTCATCACCAACCTTGAAATCTTCATATTGATGAGTTTCTAACAAAAGAACATCCAACTGTTCTTCAGTTGATACAGGGTTGCCATATTTAAGACCAAATGGACCAGCTATTTTTGCTAATGTTAGCAATGGACACCTAGTAATTCTCATTCCATCAAAAGCTACTTTTGCCCTTTTACTATCACCAAAATCAAAAAAATCTTTTATTTCACCTATCTTTCCATGTCTCCATGAACCCTCCTGTAAAAACGTAACCGTATCATTAACTTTTATTTCAGTAATTTCTACAATCGGATTCGCCTCGAAATCTGGCATTTTCTTGGTTTCAATAAACTCAACTATCTGTTCTTTCTTGGCAATATAATCCCGCATCACCTGAAGAGCTTCCGTACTTCCAGCCTCAGCTTTTTCTTTTAGCTCAGCAAACCCTAATCCACCCGAGATTACTTCTAACTCAGACATTAATTTATCAAAATGCATCTGCTGAACTTCGGTGAAGTTAGCTTTGAGTGCGTTTTCTTGTAATTGTTGTTCTGGGTTAATCATATAATACGAATGAATTAAGATACGAATGCCGCGAATATTCGAATGCCACGAATAGAATCCAAAATATTTATTCGCATATTAGCATCATTCGCATGAGAGTATATTCGTATCAATCTTATGTAACTCAATTTTCTCACCAAAAAACTTATCTGCTGTTTCCTGAAAATTATCGCTTAGATCTGTCACTAAATATTTGGTTTGTGAATTTTTACTTAAATCATTATCAATTTCCGGATGCCTCTTTAAATAATCTTTTAAACTCTTGGCCACAATCTCACCAGGATTAGGAACCAAGCAATTCGGCCCCATTATTTGTTTAATTTGTTCTATTAATAATGGATAATGAGTACAAGCTAAAACTAAAACTTGAACCGCTTGCTCTCGCAATGGTTGAATATATTTTTCTAAAATAACTTTGGTTTCAGGTTCATTCATCCAGCCTTCCTCAATCAACGGCACCAGCAATGGACAAGCTTGTTGAACTATATTGAGTTCATGAACCTTTGACCCTGAACCTTTACCCCTTCCTTGCCCCTGAATCCTGACTCCTTGACCCTTTAATTCTACCACATAAATGTTCGAATTAACAGTTCCTCGCGTGCCAATTATTCCAACTTTACTACAACCAAGCCCTGCCACATACTCTGCCATCGGCCGCACCACTCCCAGTATATTAAATTCGTCATTCCGGACTTGATCCGGAATCTCACGAACAAGGCCGGGTAGCCACTCTTGCTGCAATCGTCTCAACGCTTTCGCACTGGCAGTATTACAAGCAACTATAATTAATTTGCAACCATTTTTAAATAAATAATCACACGCCTTTCTGGTCAAACCAAAGATAGCCTCATCAGATCTATTTCCGTAAGGAACATGAAGTGTATCACCCAAATACATATAATCGTATTTCGGCAAACTACGTTTAATTTCTTTTAATACGGTTAATCCACCTAAACCGCTATCAAAGACACCAATCATAGAAAAACAAGATATTAGACAAATATTGACTACTATTAACCTAATATTATAACCTTACTTGCCCAGAGTTCATCGAAGGGTATTTTACTATTTTAGCAGAAATTACAGTAACAGTAAATATACTTGACAAAAACAACTTTTTGAGTTAAACTTGCTTGTAATCACAATGAGGTGTCTAAATGATTGAAATACAAATCGAAGAAAGACCTAGTCCTGAACTAAAAATCGCCTTTGTACAAAAACTGGATAACGGCAACACCGTATTGAAAGTTCTTTTACTATCTGAACACTTGGACATTCTTTTTGAAAAAATACTTGAACTCAAACCTGGGTACAGTTTTCACGAATACACTCAGGAAGTAAAAAGAAGAATTGAAGGAAAGAGTGTAGATGACGCAATCAAAGAGATCCGATTTTTCAATCAATCAAGTCCAACCGTTGTACATCATTTGAGAAAAAGGGAGGAATAACCATGCTAACAGTTATGCTTAAGTCCCCACGACCTGAATGTCAAGTTTACATCCGTGAATTTCACAAGCCTGACAATCCAGCCTTGTTCGTTACCATTCGGGTAATGGACCCACAAGATCAAATCTTGCTTGAAAGCCGGGCTACGATTTTACCAGGATACACCTCTGCTGACTTGCGCTATGATATGGAAACTGCCATGAGAGATTTGCCTCCGCATGACGGCAAAGGTGCTACGATTATAATCAATGATCTTATTCTCAGCATGCCAGAAAAATTACGGGTAGCCTAAACTAAAACACCACAACAGCCCAACGATTTGGGCTGTTTTTCTTTTTTAAATATTATGTTAAAATTTTAGTAGACCCATTCATTTAACGGAGACTAAAAATGGCTAACTCAACAAATTCAGCAGAACAATTGAAGGATGTAGTTTTAGTAGGATCTGATCATGGCGGATTTGAGTTAAAACGGAAAATTCTGGATTTTCTTGAACTTAACTATATTCCTGTCGAGGATGTTGGCACTTATTTCAGCGAACCTTGCGACTATCCTGATATTGCCAGACTGGTAGCCGAGCCAATCTCTACTGGAACACACACTCGCGGAATTTTAGTGTGCGGAACTGGACTGGGTATTTCAATTGCTGCGAACAAATCCCCAGGAGTACAAGCTGCGGTCGGCTACAATGAAATTGCAACTCAAATGGCTCGCGAACACAATGATGCTCACATCATCTGTTTTGGAGAACGTACTATGGACCATGATGAAGTTTTAAGGTGCGTAAAAATCTTTTTGGAAACGCCCTTTTCAAATGGAGAGAGACACATTAAAAGACTTCAGAAGCTCGAATAGTCTTTATGTTTTCCAAACAAAAAAACCACCAACTACATTGTAGTGGTGGGTTTTATTTTTCACCGCAAAGGCTTATCAAAAACCTCTGATCTTGTTGATTTCCCTTTCAATCAACAGTTGCGTATCCGTAGCAACTGTTTCTTTTGGCAGCGACTTCAGCAAAGTAGAATCAGGACTGCGAGTGAAACCCATGAACTTAGTATTCTGTCAGCAATTAGCTAAAATTAAACAAAAAAATGAACCATTAGGTTCATTTTTTATATTATATTACACCTTAAATCTTTAATCTGTCCGTATTATCTCTAAAATCTCATCACGCTTTTCTTTCATCAACTCTTCCGTCTTTGCTTCTAAGTTTAATCGCAGAAGCGGCTCGGTATTACTTGGACGAACATTGAACCACCAGTCTTCAAATTCAAAAGTTCCACCATCAAACGCCTGAGTCAAATTATCACCAAATCTTTCTTTTAACTTGGCAATAATCTCATCCTTGTCTTCAACTTCTGAATTAGTCTCTTCAATCCGATAATATGTTTGAAATTCTTTAATTGTTTCTGAAAATGACTTACCTTCTTCACTTAACATCTGCAAAACAATTACGGTCGCGATAATTCCACTATCCGCTCGATAATTGTCCTTGAAATAATAATGACCTGAATGCTCACCAGCAAAAACCGCGCCAGTTTCTTTCATGTCCTGTTTAATATATGAGTGTCCAACCTTACTTGTAAAAGCTTTTCCACCCATTTTTTCCACAACTTCAGGAACGGCCTTACTCACAACCACATTACGAATTATTGTAGCGCCTGGATTTTTTTCTAATAATTTTTTCGCCACCATAGCCGTTATCCAAGAGCTGTCAATCATATCCCCTTTTTCATCAACAAAAAACACTCGATCTGCATCACCATCAAAGGCTAAACCAAGATCAGCGTTAGTTTCTTTCACTTTGGCGATTAAGTCCAAATTATTTTCAATTTCAATCGGACTGGGCTGATGGTTTGGAAAAGTACCGTCCAACTCAAAATATAGAGGAATAATTTCGCAGGGTAAATCATTAAAAATTGCCGGGACAATTTTTCCAGCCATTCCATTTCCAGCGTCAACTACAATTTTTAGAGGTTTTATTTTTTCTTTATCAATAAAAGTGTAAACATGCTCGGCGAATTCTTCTAAAATCCCATCTTTTCCTTCAACTTGCCCCAAAACTTCAGAATCAGTAAATTCGTTTTTCAAAACTAATTCTTTCATTTCAGTTAGTCCGCTTTCCTTTCCAACTGGCTGGGCTCCGGACAAACAAAACTTAATCCCAATATAATCCTTTGGATTGTGCGAGGCTGTGATCATGGCGCCTGCCATTTGATATTTTCCAGAAGCAAAATAAACTGTATCAGTGCTGACAAGACCAAGAGTTATTACCTTTGCTCCCTGTTTTGTTGCTCCACGAATAAAAGCCTGACTCATTTGTGGTGAAGAAATTCGCATATCCCAACCCAAAACTAATTCTTTGATTTGAAAATGAAGAACAAAAGCTTGTCCTACTCGTTCCATTATTTCTTCATTGAATTGGTCAGGATAAATGCCCCGAAAATCGTAGGCTTTAAAAATTAATTGATCAATCTGCATAAAAATTATTTTAATACACCCTTAAATATTAAATACAATGCCCCAAATCCAGCGGTGCTTATAATTAAATTAATTAAAAATCCAACAAAAGGCAAGGATATTGCCACTACAACAATAAATACTCCGAGTATCATTGGCCAAAATAATTTATTATTTTTCACGTCTTCTTTCAAAATCAAGGCACCAATTGCCAAAGCCACAAAAACTTTAACCACATAAAAAGCAATCAAATATAGTCCCATAGCAATTAACCCCAATGGCATTCCAACCATAGTCGCCATTAATAATAAACTAACCATCGGAGTAAAAATAAGCCACCAAAAGCCATGATTAAAACACTTTAATGGATCTTTGCTAACTGTTGCCGCTAAAAGCATGGTGATTTTTTTCATAACCCTAATCATCACCATTGCCAAAACCAATAATCCAAAGAAGTAAAATAGTCTCCCAAATATATACAGATAGTCAAAAGTTTTCCTCCAATCAACGCTGACTTGCTGGCTTAATTGCTTAGTTTGCCCAGTAATCTGCAAAGAATCAAAGTTAACCATTGTTTTTCTGGTTGGAGAATATTCCAAATTACCACCAACACTTAATCCTTCTGCAAACTCTACCGACCCCTTTGGATCAATATGCAAAAATAAATTACCACCAATATTTTGATCAAGCTTAGCAGAAACACCAAATAAATTTATATCGCCTTGATGTTCTGACTGTAAATCAAATTTATTTGCTCCAACCATAATATCCTGACCAACAGTCCCTGAAACGATAACTGACTCTCCTGCTCCAGTAAAGTTTTTTCGGACCTCTCCCGTAATCACTATTTTCCCAGCCAAGAATCGCAAATTGCCTTTTACTGTGCCATTAATTGTCAAATTTTCGGCTGCTCCAATCAAATCCCCTTCAATAACACCATCAACTACAACTGTTTCAGCTAAAATATAAGCATCTTTTTGTAATGTGCCAGAAATATCAACGGTCTCCCCAGTTTTGAAAAAATTATAGCTAATAACTTGTTCTTTTGGAATAAATACGTTTTCCATCTCTCCGTAACTAGCTAAAGTCACCGCAGGCAAACATAAAACAATTAGAATTAATATCAGCCAAAACTTTTTCATAAATTTGTACTTTTTAATTATTAATTTACCCACTTTTCAACTTTGACGTTTAGGTATAAGTATTATACAATATTAGCAGAAAAATACAAAAATTTAGGAAAGCACGGAAAACACAAGAAAACACAGAAAGCATAAAAAAACACGAAAACACAGAAAGCACAGAAACCCTCTACAATAAAGGTTTCGTGATTTCGTGATTTCGTGATTTCGTGATTTCGTGATTTTGTGGTTTAGTGATTTCGTGATTTTGTGTTTTCGTGAAACTTATGATCATCTTTTCTGAGAATCTAATTAAAACTCTTGAATATTCCATAATTCTTTGCCAAAAAGAGCAAGGTCCACTAGTTACGCCCTCGCATTTACTAAAAGCCCTAGAAAAAACTAAAGGGGGTTTAGCATTTGGAATACTTAGTCAAATTAAGCCTATAAACCAAGAAGCTTATACTTTTACAAAAAAAGACAACAAACAACTACCAGAGTTTAACAATGATACAAACATCGTACTAAAGAAGGCTGCCAGTATTGCATTTGAATATGGTCATCATTATATTGGGACAGAACATGTTTTAGCAGCATTGCTAGAACTCCCTGTCAATAAAATTGCAAAATACAAATTGCCAGCTGATAGAATAAAAAAACATTTAGAAACAGTGCTAAACAGTAGTTCCCATATTCCGGATTTTTCAAAAATATTTAAATCCAACCATTCCGACATTGGAGCAATACAAAATGAAGCTGATAGTCAGTCAACTCTTCAGCGTTTTACTATTGATCTCACTGCGCCAAAAAACCACAAGGACCTAAACCCAATCATTGGGCGCCAACCAGAAATTCAGCGCTTAATTCAAGTTCTTAGTCGAAAAGATAAAAATAACCCCGTTATACTAGGCGATGCTGGAGTTGGAAAAACAGCTCTAGTTGAGGGCCTAGCCAGAAAAATATTTGAAAAACAAGTTCCACCGTGTCTCTATAATAAACAAATTCTAAGCCTAGATTTGGGATTGTTAGTAGCCGGCACAATGTATCGTGGAGAATTTGAGAACCGACTTAAACTGGTAATGCAACATGTGGAAGATAATTTAAATATAATCTTGTTCATTGACGAATTGCATAACATTATTGGAGCAGGTTCAGCACAAGGCTCAATGGATGCTGCAAATTTACTCAAACCGCTATTATCACGAGGACGATTGCGTTGTATTGGAGCAACCACCTCGGAAGAATACAAAAAACACATTGAATCTGATCCGGCCCTGGAACGAAGATTTCAAGCTGTAAATTTATCAGAACCATTACCTGAAGAAACATTAGAAATACTACAAGGAGTAAAAAATAATTATCAAAATTTCCACGGCGTTAGTTTCACTAATGACGCAATTGAAGCTGCTGTAGAATTAAGTGTTCGCTATATTCAAGATAAATTTCTACCAGATAAGGCTATAGATTTAATTGATGAATCAGCAGCAAAAGTAAAAATTCAAAATCAAGGCAAAGATAAACTTTTACAACAAGAGATTGAATTAGAAAATGAACTCAAAAAAATTTATAAAGAAAAAGAAAAGGCCTTAATTTCAGAAAATTTTAATCAGGCTCTAAAAATCAAGAAACAAGAGGAAGCAGTCCAACAAAAACTGAAAAAAATTCAACAAGCCAGACAAACAAAGCTGGGACAAAAAAATCTAAAAGTCACCAGAAAAGACATTCTTGATCTAGTATCACAAAAAACAAATATTCCAATCAATGAACTAAACAGCTCTGAATTCAAGCGCCTGAATTTAATCACTAAAAAAATAAAGAAAACTATAATTGGTCAAACTCAACAAATCGACCAAATCATGAAAACTATAATCCACGCAAAACTTGGGTTCACTGATGAGAATAAACCACTTGCGTCAATCTTACTTCTTGGCCCTAGCGGAGTTGGCAAAACCTACTTCGCGCAAGAACTAGCAAAAGCTTTATTTAAAAAATCAGAGGCTTTCATTCAACTGGACATGTCAGAATTCAATGAAAAATTTCAAGCCACAAAACTAATTGGATCACCTGCCGGCTATATAGGCTTTCGTGAAGGCAACAAGTTCACAGATTTAGTCAAAAAAAATCCTCACAGTTTAATTTTACTCGATGAAATTGAAAAAGCTCACCCAGATGTACTTGATCTATTATTACAAATCCTTGATCATGGTCATTTAACTGACAGCACTGGAAAAAAAGTAAACTTCAAAAACACTATTATTGTCATGACTTCCAATGCCCTAAGTGATAAATTACAAAAAGGCACTATTGGATTCCATTCAACTATTCACGCAGGACAACAAGATCATGCTGAATTAATTAGTGAATTAAAAAAGAAATTCAAACCGGAATTAATAAATCGATTAAATCAAGTTGTCATTTTTAACTCTTTATCTGAAAAAGATTTACAAAAAGTGACTAAATTAGAATTACAAAAGCTACAACAAAGATTAAGTAAAAATAGTTTTGACATAGAATTTAATTCACCAGTTATAAATTTAATTGGTCGAATTTCACACCAGCAAAACAGCGGTGCTCGAGGTGTACAGGCTACTATTAAAACTGAGATTGAACATCTCCTTCTGGACAAAATCATCTCTAAACAAAAAAATAAATTTAAAGTTACAAAAGAAAGAAATAAAATTGTGATCCAATAAAATGCCTGACGAAAAAACTTCAGACAACAACCAAAGTCAGCCGGAGGTAACGGAAAAAGAAACTGAAATTACTTCAAACCCAACACCAAGCTCTTCAGCTAGTAAATCTGACACCAAAGACCCAAAACCCGGCGAGAAAAAGGGTAAGTTTAAGTTTGAAATAGAAGATAGGGTTGAAGAATCTGGAGACAAAGGGCCAACTGTTGATGAAAGTATCGAGGAAGATACTGAAACAAAGGAACAAGGCACTTCGACAGAAGAACCAACACCTGATCAATCATCATTTGAAGATGAAGATTTTTTACAAGCTGCCAAATCTAGTATTGGAAACGATAAAATGGGAACAGAACCAAAGAAAGCTTCTAAACCCAAGAAAGACTCTGACGACAAAGAAGTAGAAGGTGAAATAGTTGACGAAGAGGCAGTCCTTGAATTGGGTCCGGATGCTGGTAAAAATGCTGGTTCTAGCGAAGCGCCAGGGGCACCCTCTGTAAAAGGCTCCAGTGTAGGACCAGCACCAAAAACTGCAACTCAACAATCACCAGTACCTTCCCCGCAAGAAGAAGGTAAAGAGGGAGAAGAACAAGAAAAGGAGGAGGAAAAAGACGAAGAGAAAGACGAAGAACAAGAAAAGGAAGAAGAAAAAGACGAAGAGAAAAACGAAGAACAAGAAAAGGAAGAAGAAAAAGACGAAGAGAAAGACGAAGAACAAGAAAAGGAAGAAGAAAAAGACGAAGAGAAAGACAAAGAAAAAAACAAAGAACAAGAAAAAAAACAGAAAGCAGAAGCAGAACGATATGCTGAACAAACTGGTGGTCAAACAACTGGCGGCGCAGAACATCAAAAGGCCCTAAAAAGACAAATGGATCGACAAAAAAGAATTGATGATCAACATAAACAAGAACAACAAGAAGAGCTTGAAGAATCCAAACAAGATAGACAACAAGAACAATCTGGAGGAGAAGGTGATCAACAAGGTGCACAACAGAGTGCTCAAGGTAGTCAACAGGGAAATGAACGAAAACCAAAGAAAAAAAAGTCCTCAATCAAAGACAAACTTGCTAAGGCTAAGAACATGCAACGAAAGCTGAATGGAATGCGTAAAAAATCAGCAAAGCAATTAGCCAAACAAGCTGGGACGGCCATGAAAAACAAGGCCAAAGCAGCCGCAAAAAATGCCGCAGCTGCGGCGAAAGCTAAAGCTCAAGAAGCTGCTCAGGATTGTGTGGATAAGTTTAACCCCCTAAAGTGGTTCAAAAACCTAAGTCCAGGTGGCTGTATTCCTAAATTTGGATTCAAAGGTGGCTGCAGCATAAGTAGTTGGTTTGCTAAAAAAACAGCAGGATTTGGGAAAATGCTACGTACAGCAATGAAAATAGCTCGCATTGCTCGGTTTTGCTGTTCTTGTTGTTTGCAAATTACCGGTCCGCTATTACCCTACCTAATTGTAGTTGCGGCTATACTCGCCGCTGGCTTAGCGCTTGCTAAAATTATCGACATTGAAACCCTCCTTAGTTTATTCACATAAAAATTAAAAAAATAAAATAAAAAAACTTATGCTTAACATTCAAAATCTACAAAATCTGAATTGGCGAAAAATAGCCATGATTGCTGGTTTTATTATCGTCTGCTTAATCATTGCGTTTGGAATATATTTAATGTTTTTTAAACCTGTAATTGTCCCAGAAGACACAACCAAAGAAGTTGATATTGGACAACTACCCTCAGCAGATGAAGGTGATCAACCAGGTGTCATTGAAGAACCAGTTCCAGGCGAAGCTGTTCTCGTAGATCCAGTAGAAGATGATGCCGTTATAAAAATTCCAGCAGAAGTAAGTTTTGAAGATCTGCCTGATCAATATGCCCAGGGAGACATAACTGCTGTCACCAACTTAACCTATGAGCCATCTTATGCCTTGACCATCGACTCTACCGGAAACAATGCAGTTGTCTACCATCCTGAATCAGGTAAGTTTTATAAAATTACACCTTCTGGCAATCAAATCCTCATGACTAACAAGATTTATAAAAATGTAGAAAACATTGCCTGGTCACCCAAGACTGAAAAAGCAATTATGGAATTTCCTGACGGGACAAACATTTTATATAATTTTGACACTGACAAACAAGTAACACTCCCAAAAAACTGGACCGGCTTTGATTTTGACAGCTCTGGGAATCAAATTGTTTACAAGGATGTTAATCCAAACGAAGACTATCGCTTCATGGGCATTGCCAACGCTGATGGTTCAGGACAAAAATATCTAGAATACATGGGTGATGAGCAAAATAATTTTATTACAGACTGGTCACCAAACAACAAAATGGTTGCGCAATATAAATCAGGAAAATCAGGTACTTCTGCTGAACTATTTTTCTTGGGTCAATACGATGAAAAATTCAAATCAATTACCGTAAATGGTTACGGACTAGAAACTGCCTGGACTCCAGATGGATCTAAATTAGTATATAGTGCTCATAATGCTTTCTCTGACCACAAGCCACTCTTGCATGTTGTCGATGCTGCTGGTGAAAAGGTTGGTTACAATCATCATAGTTTAAAACTCAATACCTGGGCCAGCAAATGTACTTTTGCCTCTAAAGATATTATGTATTGCGCTGTTCCCAAGGAATTACCCTATGGGGCTGGTTTAGTACCAAGAATTGCCGATGAGACTGCTGATTATATTTACAAAGTTGATATTAAAAACGGAGTAAAGAGTTTTGTCGCCGAACCAGAAATCGGCTACAGTTTTGATCAACTACAAGTATCAGATGATGGCTCAAAACTATACTTTACTGACAAAACTACAAAAGGATTACATGTAATCAATCTCAAGAAACCATCAGGAATAGAAATACCTGAAGGCGAAAGTTCATCATTCTAAAATAAATATAAAAAGATGAAAATTAAGTATTCAATTTTACTTCTAATTGTGTTGGTGTTTATTAGTCTACCTTTCACCCCCAGCACTGCAAAAACTAGCGGGACTCCGGGAACCACCTTTCCCAATACATGCGCATCCATCATGGCCGACGTCCCACTAGGTGACGCAACTTTTGATACAAGCGAAGGTGGTAGCTCTTATGTTACCGCTGGCTGGTATAAAACCGATATTGCTTCCTGGCAAAGCGCCAATTTATCCAGTATTACATTTGCTGGTAAAACTACTGATGTTATTTTCGAACCAATTCAAGTCAACAATGCTGCAAAACTTGCCTGGGCACTTTTTGGTAATGCAGTATCCCTCTGTCCTGAAGTTGCACAAGGTCTTTATCAAATACATATATATGATAATTTTGCTTGTAGAATGATCACGCCCTCAGCTGTTAATGGAGCAAAAATACTAAGCCAACACGCCAGTGGTTATGCCATAGACATTAATGTAAACGAAAATAAATATGTATCAGGGCCGTGCAAGCCAGAAAATTGCAATTATTCGCCATGTATTTTACAAGCCGCAAAAACTGCTGGAATTAGTTGGGGAGGCGGAACAATGGACCCTCAACTTTATCCTGGCACTTGTGACGGTCATCATTTTGAATACAAAGCTGGAGGGTCTAATATCATTGATACTGCCATAAACTTTTGCCAACTACCTGCGGCAGTTGCTGCTCTGTATCCGGGATCCCCAGTTCAAACAGGAGCTGGAGCCGTTCCTGTAGTACCAATGTTTCAACCCCCAGCGCCCCCACCTCCTCCATCACCAACTGAAGTCAAAGTGCCTGTCATTAACGTTAAAATCCCTGGTTTAACTGATTGGTCAAATCAAACAATTCAACCAGGAGAAGCATTTGCCAGCACGTGGATTGCTGATTATCTAATAGCAATTTATAAATATGGAATTATTATTGGTTCAATCCTTGCTATTTTAATGCTTATGAGTGGTGGCATATTATATATAACCTCCGCTGGATTTCCTGCCAATCTCCAAAAAGCAAAATCTATAATGTTTGGAGCAGTTGGTGGATTGGTAATCTTGATGTTCACTAACATAATCCTAACTACTGTTAGTCCAAACTTGACTACTATGCAAGGACTAGTTACAGAAACTGTCCCCGGATTAAACAATCTCGAAGCTTCTATGGCATTAAATGGTTCAAACAATTTTGGCTCATTTGAAGGTATGTCACTACCCACTGGAGGCGCTTTCCGTTCAATATTATTCGGAAAAGAAGTCTGTGGAAACAAAGATGGTTTGGACCTACCCACTTATGAACAAAGAGTCAAAAAACTAATGCCGATCGTCGATGCTTGGAAACAAATTGGTTTTGACCAAGGTGGTGCTATATATGTAAGGGGCTATGATGCAAATTGCAGCACAGACTATGAAGTTAGACAGGAAGACTACCAACTTAATGCCATAGCAAATATTTTTGCAGCATATCCTTCTGCATTTAATGCACAAGACAGGGCAAATAAATGTTTTCCTGTTGTACTAGAATTATCAAAAAATAAAAAAAGTTATTCCTCTGATGCCAAAAAACTTAGAGAATCACATAATTTAGCTTCAAAATCTTGTCTACCATATATAAACAGTATCTACCAAAAAACAATCCTAGCTGGAGCAAATAAAGCTGGTATGATTTGTGGTGATTGTATTGGTTTTTATAGTTTACTATTTAGAAAATGTTTTGATAGAAAAAATAATAACAAGATGAACACACAACTTGGAGCTGGGAGAGGATGTCCAGATCCAGATAAATCAATATTAAGTAAATATGTTTATCGATTCAAAACACACGAGACAGACGTAAACACCAAAATAGATGAAATGCTGGCAAATCTAAGATTTGGTGACGTATTACATTGGTCCACTGGAGAAAAATATGGAAGCTACAAAAGTGGGCACTATTTCCTGTATACTGGTGGGGTTGGTCTAGCGTATGAAATCTTGGAAATGGGTTCTGGTGGTCGCGCCGACCTTGTAAATAAATCAGGTGGTGGTAAAAAAGCTGTTGCTAATATTGGCATGCCAAATTTAGGATGGTCTGGAGTTAGAGCTATTAGTGATGCTAGGGATTTCCTAATAAGATCTTATGGAGGACACCGAGAAAGGAAAGCATGTGCATGGAGACCTCTTGATGATAGTCATTACGATTAATAATCTATGCCTAAATCATCCACAATCTTAACCTGTACCAACTACGACGACCAATATCCAAAAAGGAAAAACTGTATATAAATATCTTAAATAAAATGAAAACACAAAATAGCAAAAAATCCCCGCTACACGGGGCAAAAATCATACTTCTACTTCTATTTGTCACTGTCTCCATGTGTCTGCCCTTTTCAGGTTCCGCCGAAGAAACAACCAGTAAAGCAACCCAGCCTGTAATAAATATTCCTATTCCAACCCTTCCTAGTCTGACTGAAGTTCAAGTTGCCCCAGGCCAAGCTTTCTCTGCACCCTGGATTGCTGAATATTTAGTTGGAGTTTACAAGTATGCAATCATGCTGGGTGCAATTATTGCTGTTTTGGTCATGATGGCAGGTGGTCTCATGTATGTAACCTCCGCCGCCAATGCCAACAATATTAAAAAAGCCCAAAGTATGATAGGTGGAGCTGTGTTTGGTCTAGTTGTTTTGATCATGAGTTATATGGTTTTGGGGGTAATAAATCCAAATCTTAATGAGCAAAAAGCTTTAGTAATGGAGACTGTGGAAGAAGTACTTTTGGATAATGTATTACTTGAGGCTGAAACCTCCTCTGCTGATCAACAATATGCTTTGGCCGTAGGTGCAGGAAAACCGGACAGTGGTATTTTACCAGGAACTTTCGGTGAAGGATATTTGGGATTTGAAGGTTATGCTTATGGTCCCGATAAAGACGCAGAGTGTATAAGTGATTATTTTTTTAATGGCATTTTGACTTATGGAACAAAGGCCTCTAAATATTCAACCAAAATTACCGCATTTGGACTAGATAAGTTTTCTGAACTATCCACCCCAGAACTGGAAGTTCTTCCTCAAAAATTTATAAAGAGAAGAAAAGGAAACGCAAAAAAAGACAGAAAACCATTGACCAAAGAAGAACACAGAGCATACAAATTGAAAAAAATTACAGATGCCTCTAAAACCGGAGGATTTAAATTTTATAGTCATAAAAAATCAATTCCAGGATACGCAAATTTCACTATGGCCTTGATGATGAGTCCTGACCCTGAAGTCAAAGGCTATTTACAATATATGTGGGATTACGCTGCTGGTAAAGTACCAAATTTACAAGGAGAATTTGGGCCAGACGGAATTGCCTCCTCTAACTTATCAAGCCAAGGAGCTGGGTTTAAAAGAAAAGGCCCAAAAGGAGTGAGACAAGCGTCCCCCGTCTGGGACCCCCATACTTTGGGTTTAGCAACTGACTTTATGACCGAAAGTAATAACATGAATAAATCAACTAAATGCGGATATAAAAGTAAAGGAAAATGGAAATCTTGCGCAGGCGGTGCATCAAAAAAAGTCTGTGCTACCTACAAAGACACACTTGATAAAATGAAATCTGGGTATTATGGTGACTTTTTCAAAAACGACCCTTATCAGATGTATGACAGAATGGATACACGGTTGGACTTATGCTTAAATGGGTCTTCTCCAGTTTGGTCATTTCCAAATGGATGGGTAGATATTGCCATGGAAAATGATTTTTGGCCAGCAATCTGGGGGTGGGGAAACCCCTATAGATCTGACGCAATGCACCATGAGTTTTATGGTCCTTGCTTCAGTCTTAAAGTTAAAAAATTAAAACCTGATGTTTACGGTCCATAATGAACAAAACTAAAACAATCTTCACCTGTACAAAATGCGATGCTCAGTCCCCTAAATGGTCCGGGCGATGTTTGAGTTGTGGGGCCTGGGGTACGGTTGAAGAGGCAATAGGTCAAAGTGAAAAGGTAAAAGTAAGAAAAGTAATCGCCTTTGATGACAAAAAACTAGTAGACTTTAATCAGATATCTTCAGAGAATTTTCAACGGACAAAACTTGGGCTTAATGAAGTCGATCAGATTTTTGGCGGTGGGATTGTTCAGGGCAGTATAACGCTCATAGGTGGCGAGCCTGGGATCGGCAAGTCGACTTTAGTACTACAAATACTAAAACAATTAGAGGGATCAGAAAAGACTCTTCTTTATATTTCAGGAGAAGAATCAGCACAACAAATTAAACTTCGAATGGATCGTTTAAAGTACACAGCCAATAGCTTAAAATTCCTATCAGAAACAAATGTGGAGCAAATTTGCGCCGCAATTCGGGATTTAAAACCAAAAATTGCTATTATTGATTCAATTCAAACAATCTATTCAAATGATGTTGAATCTGAAGCCGGAAACGTGGCTCAAATTCGCGCCTGCACAGTGAAACTTCTCGAAGTAGCAAAAACAACCAACACTCCGGTTATAATCACCGGACACGTAACCAAGGACGGCTCTGTAGCCGGCCCAAAGACGCTTGAACACCTCGTTGACGTTGTTATTTATCTTGAAGGCGATAAATTCCACGGTTATCGAATTTTACGTACTTCAAAAAACAGATTTGGCTCAACAAATGAAATTGGGGTTCTGGAAATGACAGCTGAAGGCTTAATTGAAGTAAAAGATCCAACTAAAGCGTTTCTTTCCAGTTCTAGCCAAAACATTCCTGGCTCGGTTATTAGTTGCTTTATGGAAGGAACCCGAGCATTTTTAGTTGAAGTGCAAGCTCTCGTAACTACCACAGTTTTTGGATTTCCACAAAGAAAAACCTCCGGTTATGATTTAAATAGATTACAAATGATTGCCGCGGTTTTATTTAAGCGCGCTGGGTTGAATCTGACCAATCAAGACATTCACCTCAACATAGTCGGTGGATTTAGAGTTACGGAACCGGCAATTGATTTAGCAGTAGCAATGGCTATAATATCTGCCCTGAAAAACCTTTCTATTCCAAAAAATACAATTGTAATCGGAGAGCTCGGTCTTGGCGGTGAGATTAGAACCGTCTCCAACATTGAAAAAAGGATTATGGAAGCTGAAAAACTAGGATTTGATAAAATTATCGTTCCGAATGTCCAAATTAATAAAAATTTCAAAATTCAAATTCAAAAAGCAAAAAACATTGTTGAACTTTCGAAACTAACATAATATGAAAAAATCATTTAAAATATTATTACTTGGTTTATTGGCTATTACTTTATTTCTGCCCTGTACGCCTAGCATTGCCCAACAAGCAGTAGTCGCCGAAGATCCCAGTCAAGAAGAAGATATACTTGAACCTTTGATAGAATCAGAAAATTCAGAATTAGGCGATGATTCAAACAGGTTTGAATATTTTCGAGGAGAAGTACTTTTAGCCACAGATGACGACTATCAAAATGAACATTTCCCGAGCCAATTTGTCAAAATAATGCCTTTAGAGGGAAGTTTCAAAGATCAATTACTTACATTTGAAAATAAAAAAATATATTTTGATGATGTTTACATATCCGTAAACATAGGTGAAAAAGTCGTGGTTTTATGGCAAGATTTAGCTATTCCAGAATTTCGAATCGATAGCAAATATAGGCTAAACTCCATCCTTTGGGCGGTGGGCCTATTTTTATTGGGAATAATTGCTTTAACTCGATGGCAAGGAGTTCAATCCATTATTAGTTTACTTGCGTCCTTAGCTGTCCTAGTTTTTTTCATAGTACCTGCAATTGCAGAAGGCCAAAACATAATGCTTGTTAGTCTTGTTGGCGCAATTGTAATCTTAGCTATTTCTATGTTTATTGGACATGGAATAAATCAAAGTTCAATGATCAGTTTTATAAGTGCCAGCATATCCCTTGGTTTAACAGTCGGCCTGGCATTCCTTTTTGTTAAGTATGTAAACTTAACAGGTTTTGGCAACGAAGAAGCTTTCTTGCTTCGACTTGGACCATTGTATACTTTAGATTTAAAATCATTATTTATGGCAGGTGTTATTATAGGAACAGTAGGTATACTTGATGATGTCGCCATAGTTCAAACAACCCTAACTGAGCAAATTCACAAAAACAATCCTTTATTAAACTTCAAACAACTTTATAAAAACAGCTTTAAGGTTGGAAAAGAACACATCGTATCCATGGTTAATACATTAGTAATCATCTATGCCGGTGTTGCATTACCAATTCTAATATTTTATCTTCACGACAATCCCTTTAATGTCCCGCTATGGGTTAGACTAAACGCAGATTCACTTTTAGAAGAAATTGCCAGGGCCCTGATTGGTAGTTCTGTCTTAATTATTACAGTCCCTTTAACAACCTTATTAGCAACATACATTATTATAAAACGCAAAGGAGAATCAAAAAAATCTGAATAAAAAAGCTGGATCGCGTGTTAACGAACCAGCTTATGGTCTCTTACGATGCTTCCACAGCACCCGCACTTATCCGAATTACATTTTCCTCATCTGAGTCAATAATCAACTCATCAACTGTGTAGGCAAATCCCTCGACTAGAACGTCCCTAAGCAACTCTCTGAGCTCAGCGTCATCTTCTGATAGATAAACAGCGTGCCGACGCCATACAATCAACAGAACCTGCTCAAACCGACTGCAAACATTCTTTACAGTCCGAATCAGACCAAGAACTTCTATATCATGATTAAAGGCCAAGCCAATTGCATCTAAAACATGTTTGAGAATACACTGACGGTGATACAATTCACCACGAAAACTTCTAGCCTCATCTAAATGTTCAGATCGAATATATCCTCTGCACTGGGGACAAAACCGAGACACTCCTTCCATAGCTACTCCTCTTGAGTTAACCTAATGTTAATGATTGTGCTCGCTGCCAAATATAAGTTCATTATGAAACTATCTTTGGTAGCAATCCCAATTCAAAAGACTGTGAACAAAATAATATCACAGTCTTTTTTCTGTGTCAAGTTGATATTTAAACAAATTTTTTCTCAAATTTTTCGTAAAGTGGATTTAATTCCTTCCATTCTTCTTTAAATTTACCACGTAGATAAGTTAATTCCGACTCCATAGAACGTAAAAGCTCTTTTAGCCCCTCTTTATCACCTTCCTCAATTTTTTGAAGATAACCATCCCTTAAAAACTTAGCTTCGTCAGGGGCATATTTTTTGTTAACATAATCAGTTAACTCTTGTTTAATTTTACCAAGATCAATTGTTTTTTCAGAAAAATTTTCTTGCATATATAAATTTTTATACCGGTCCCATGGTATGTACCATGGGACTGCGTTTATTTTTTTATTTCTATTTTCAACGCCTTTTTATATCCACCACGACCAAAATTTAACCATCTTTGTACCCTAGCAATGGTTGACTTACCGCATTTCAATCGTTTAGCAATCTGTGAATAATTCTTTCCATCAGATAACAACTCCGCTATCATTAAACGCCTAATTAACATAATTCTTTCTTGTCTATTTAACAAATCCTTTAGAAAATCCTTTTTTTCTTCTTTTGTTTTTAATTCAGTCAAAATATAACAAAATACATCCATAAGTCTATCTTGTGTTTCGTAAGGTATAATTTTTTCATTAAATCTAGCCATTGTTTTAGGACCAGTCCCATGGTACACATCATGGGACCGCTTTTCATAATTATTATAACATTAAATAACAACCTACTCAAAATGCAAACTCAACTTTTGTTTATCCAAAGCTTTTTTTAACGATTTACTCAAGTTATTTTTAACAATTAGCTCTTTTGCTTCAGTTTGGGCGACCTGGATCAGGGCAGCATCAGTTAAACTGGCAATTTTTAAATCTGGCAGACCAGATTGACGAACGCCGTAAACTTCACCTGGGCCACGTAGTTCCAAATCCATTTCAGCTAATTTAAATCCATCGCGGCAATCTTCTAAGTATTTCAGGCGTTTTTGGGTTAAGGGTGAATTGTTATCACTAAAGAGAAAACAGTATGACTGATGCTGTCCTCTGCCGACTCGGCCGCGGAATTGATGTAATTGCGCTAAGCCAAAACGATCAGCTCCCTCAATCATCATGATTGAGGCGTTGGGTACATCAATTCCCACTTCGATAACAGAGGTTGAAACCAATATATCTAATTTCTTATCGGAAAAAAGCTGCATAACGTCTTGTTTGTCCTTTGATTTGAGACGACCATGCATTAAACCAATTTTTAGAGCTGGAAACACTTCTTTGTCCAGTTTTTCAAACTCTTGTTTGACTGATTTAACTCCCAGTTTGTCTGACGGATCAATCAAAGGACAAATCACAAAGACTTGCCTTCCTTCTATAATTTGCTCCTGAATAAAGTCGTATGCTTTTTGCCGATCACCCTCATAAACAACTTTGGTAATTATTGGTTTACGGCCGGGCGGCATTTCCGTGATTACGGAAAGATCCAGGTCGCCATATAGGGTTAAAACTAAGGTTCGTGGAATTGGCGTAGCAGTCATTGATAAAAAATGTGGTACATAACCTTCTTGTTGTTTTTTATTAACCAAAGCTTTGCGTTGTCCTACTCCAAACCTGTGTTGCTCATCAACAATAACCAAACCCAAATCTTTAATTTCCACACCTTGCTGAATTAAAGCATGAGTTCCAACAACAATATCAAATTCGCCACTTTTCAACAATTCAAGCATTTTCACCTTTGATAACTTATCCACAGCCAATTGCCTTTTACTACCTGTAAACAAAGTAATGCTAAACTTAAGTTTTTTGAACACTTGTTGCAAAGTTTGGAAATGTTGCTCAGCTAAAATCTCCGTTGGAGCCATCATCACCACCTTGTATCCGTTCAAAACACAATTCAGCATAGCCAAGGCTACGACTATAGTTTTACCTGAACCAACATCACCTTCCAACAAACGATTCATGGGTCTTTCTCTTTCTAAATCCTTGATCATTTCCCAAGAACATTTTTTTTGTGAATCTGTTAATGTGAATTTCAAACTATCCACAAAATCCTTGGTTTGTTTTTCTAAAAACTTAATTTTCAAAGCTTTGTTGCTTTGAAGTTGCTGTTTAACTTGTTGAATAGCAAGCTGAACTAAAAACAGCTCGTCAAACTGTAATCTTTTTCTAGCCTGATCTGATTTTTCTTGTGAATCAGGAAAATGAATATTTTGCAAAGCGTGATCAAGATTTAAAAACTTATATTTTAGTTTAATTTCCTCGGGCAAATACTCTTCAACTTGTTCAATCACCTTTGTGCATTGACTTAACAAAAATCGCATTTGCTTTTGGGTTACACCTTGTGTTAAATGATAAATTGGCACAATTCTAGCTGTATGAACGGTCTCAGTGCGAGCTTTTTCATAATCGGGACTAACCATCTGCATTCTAATTTCATCCAGCTTACCAGACAGAAAAACTTCATCACCAACTTTTAGAATCTTAGAAATAAACGGCTGATTAAACCAAACTACTTTCATTGAACCACTATCATCAGCGACTAAGGCCTCGGTTAACATTTTTCGTTTACGATAACTTCTACGATTAGCAATAAGTTGTACTTTGCATTTGACTGTTACTGCTTCACCTGGCATTAATTCATCAATAGATTTAATTTCACTATAGTCCTCATAGCGAAAAGGAAAATAAAAAATCAGGTCTTCAATTGTTTCCAAGCCAAGATTTTTTAGTCGTGAAGCAGTAGTCTTGCCAACTCGAGTTAATTCACTAATTGAAGTATTCAAATTCATAACTATATTTTAGCATGAAATTTAAACAAAAAAAACCGAGCAACTTATCTAACCTGCTCGGGCTATGTTTAATTAACGCTAATCCATGTTGGCTGCTCTGGTGACGTGCTTGTTACTCCGTCCCTGACTTACTTGAACTGCTGAATCCCAATTGTTGGCAAAGCACCATACTCTAACCTTAGGCCCCCTGGGTGATTCCTTACGCTCAAAAACTACTTGATCCCCAACCTTGGGAAAATGCATCGCTGGCCTAAATGGGGCACCCCGAAAAGAAAATGTCCAGCTGGCTGAAAGCGCTGGCACTCCTTGACCAACATTGGCAAATCGACCTGATCGATAGGAAAAATACACCAATTTCCCACCGCTTTTCGGCTTAATAAAACCCCAGCCAGTATTATTCCCTACTCGAACATACTTCTTAACAGCACCTCTCTCCATGTTCATCTTGTCCTCCTATCCTTCAGAACAAATTAGTATATCATATATTCACAAGCTTGTCAATATTAAAAAAACCGTGCAATACATGATCTCTACTTTCGCATGACTTCACGGTGAACTGTATTTAAAATAATTATCGCGAATGGTTTACCATGAAGTTACCTTCAAGGAATGGCTCGCCATGAAGTTATACGAGCATAGCGAGTATATACTTCATGGTGCACCCGACAGGATTCGAACCTGTGGCCTCTTCCTCCGCAAGGAAACGCTCTATCCAGCTGAGCTACGGGTGCTAAAATTGATTATGATAACTGCTCTATCCAGCCCCGAAGGGGCCCCTTTGGGGCTGAGCTACGGGTACCTAAAATTGAATATTAATTATGAATGCTCTATCCACCTACTTGTCCACCGTAGTTTTAACGAAGGTGGAAGCTACGGGTGCCTAAAATTGAATGTTAATTATGAATGCTCTATCCAGCCCCGAAGTTAATGGAATAAACTGAGTCCCGATGATTTAACAAAGTTAAATATCGGGATCCCGACGAACGTCGGGACTACGGGTGCTAAAAAAAATTATTTAAAAAGAAACCAGAAATCAAACCTCCTTTTGTTTAATTCCTAATTTCTTTTGTGTACTAACGCAGACGAAGAATTCTTTCAAAAGTTTCATCAAAATCTTCTTCTTCTCTTTCTAAATCTTCATCAATGTAATTAAGCAAAGCCTCCCTAACTTTTAAGGGATTCACATCTTCAAGTGGAATTGGCAAACTTTTCCGAACAGCTTTCCTGAAATCCAAGTATAAATACTTGATTGTTGGCGGTTCATAAACAATGGAGAAGCTTTTCAAAACCTTGTAGGAAAAAAATTGTGTATCCACTATAAGTCCATCCTCACCAACCACGACTGGAATCTTTCTAGCTGTTTGAAAATACTGGAAGATCACAATAAATCCACCGAGTAAAAGAATAAGTGCAAACAGAAAATTAGATGTCCAAACAGCATAAAACAAAAGTAAAGCTAGTATAACTGAAAACACAATATACCAGATTCTACTTCTTTTCTGCTGTACAAATTCTGGAAAATCCCAACTAATATGAATATCACCAATATCGGCCGGCATCTTTGGAGTTGTTAAATCGATCAAAAACTTTTTCATATTTTTATGTTAGTTTTTATTTTTGGCATTTGCCAGAGGTAGAGACAATTCATGAATTGTCTCTACCTCTGGCGGAAGGGGTGGGATTCGCCCGGCATACGCCGGGCGCCCAGCGCATGCTGGGCGAACCCACAGAACTCTTCCATAGGTTTAGCAAATATAAAGTACGTTTAAATTTCTATGCTTTCCTCTAAAACTTCCTCAAAACTATCAAATCTTTTCCTGATATCCTTTCTTCCATCGCTACTCTTCAAAAACCGCTCTCTTTTTGATACTATCTTTTTCAAAAAGTATCCTTCATAGAACAAGATAATAAACGGCCTACGATGTTTAGTTGATTTCACTTTCCCTTGTTTATGTTCTTTCATTCTTCGAACTATATCATCCGTCTTTCCGACATAAAAACTCTTGTCCTTTTTACTTAACAAAACATAAACGAAAAACATATCTTAAAATAATGATTTTTTCATGGCGGAAGGGGTGGGATTCGAACCCACGGAACCCTTTGACAGGTTCAACAGTTTTCAAGACTGCCGCCTTCAACCGCTCAGCCACCCTTCCATGAAATGGCGGAGAGGGAGGGATTCGAACCCTCGAGACCCGTTAAGGTCTAACACCTTAGCAGGGTGCCCCTTTCAACCACTCAGGCACCTCTCCGTAATAACAATCAATATTAAAAAGTTCAAAACCTCAAACCAATACAGACATTATGTTAACACAAACTTAAGAACCTGTAAAGGTTAGACTCTAAGGTATTTCCCTATGGCGATTCCACTGCTGACAATGTTCAACAAGATAACTGCAGCCAACTGAGCAAGAAAAATCTCTACAAAATTGGCTTTATAATAATCAATTAAACTAAAATTATAAGTTTCCAGAAAACCACCCAAATATGGCGTTAATGCAACGAAAATTCCATATAGAACTACAATCGTAATGATAATAGCAAACACCGCAAACAATATACTTTCCACTAAAAATGGGGCTCTAATAAATGAATTACTAGCTCCAACTAAACGCATTACCGCTATTTCTTCTCGGTGAGTGTAAATTGTTACCCTGATGGCATTGAATACAATTAAAATTGCAATTACTGCAAATATGATTGTCAAAGACAAGCTGAATTTACTGACTTTATCACTCAACGAGCTAACTCGTGCAATAATTTTTTCATGATCTGTGTAATTCTGATATTTAATGACTTCTTGATTTTCTGCTGAATTAAGGATTGTTAATATCTTCTTGTAATCTTCTGTATTTTGAGCTCTAATAACTAAAGCATCTAATAGTGGATTCTCCTCAACTTCTTTTACTGCTTCCAAAATTGCGGAATCGTTCTTGTGTTTTTCTTTGAACTGAGCTAACGCCTGGTCCTTGGCAATGAAAACCGTTTCCTTGACCTCACTAATATTGCGTAGCTTTTCTTGAAAATTATCAATCACTGCTTGTGGAGTATCAGTTTTGAAAAATACACTTACATCAACTTTATCATGTACTGAGTCAATAACACTATCAGAGACTGCATTTAATGAAATTAATATATTAACCGACAACAAAGCCAAGACTAAAACTGTAATTGTTACCAATGAAAGCCAAAAGTTACGCCAAAAATCTTGAAAAGCGAATTTTATAATTCTGAGAGAAGAATGCTTCATATTTTATTTTTGTTTTTATCTAATAATTTTAAGATTCGAGGTCTCAACTACTATCATGGTAAATTACAAAACGTACCGACCGACTTTTTGATCACTGACGACTTGCCCTTTATCCAAAACTATAACCCTCCGTTTAAGCATATTCACAACATCACGATTATGCGTAACTAACAATACAGTTGTTCCCAATTCATTAATCTTTTTTAACAAATCAACAATCTCACGTGTATTTGTTAAATCCAAATTTCCGGTTGGCTCATCTGCTACCAATATTTTCGGACGATGAATTAAAGAACGAGCGATCCCGACCCTTTGCTGTTCTCCTCCTGACAATTGACGTGGATACATGTCTGACTTGTGAGCTAAGTTTACCACTTTTAATATTTGTGGAATTATTTTTTTTATTTTTTTGTGAGTTGCACCACAAGCTTCCAATGCAAAGGCAATGTTTTCAAAAACAGTTTTTTGCGGTAAAAGTTTATAATCCTGGAAGATTACACCAATCTGGCGTCGAAGTAGAGGAACTTCCTTGTGATGAATGTTTGAAATATCCCAACCACTCAAACTGATTGAACCATTTGTTAGCCTTTCTTCCGCTGTCAAGAGCTTAACTACAGTAGTTTTACCACTACCACTTTGCCCAATAACGGAAACAAATTCGCCTGGCCGAATATGCAAACTAACACCTTTTAGCGCGTAAATATCTGGTTCGTAAAATTTAGTCACTTGACGCAACTTTATCATAATTTTTATTTTATTTTTGTTACTAAAATATTATGTAATACTCCCCAACTAAGCTTTCCTAACTGCTGAAACGCAACCTTGTCTAAATCAATAACCCTTTCAGGGAAAATACTACGATCCGGACCATAATCATTAATGGTTACAATAATTTCTTTTTGGGTATCCAAATCTTTTACTTTTAACTTACTCCCCTTAGGATAATCAGGTGAGGCAGCACACAAACAATCTTTGTAACCATACCAGGAAGCATCACCTATCTGAATAATCTCTTCATGTTCTAGAACAACCATCTTTGCGTAGGGTAAATGAAGAACTGATTTCATAATTTCCCGATCTCCCACTTCAGACGGTAATTCAACCCATTCACTAATCACACCGTTCCAAAAAAATATTTGCTTCAACATCTTAGTCTCTTCGAATGTTTTAATACGAATCAATAATGGCTTTTCATTTTGAAATGCTTGTTTGTTAAAAATATCAAACTCATAAACGTCACTAACCGGTTGCCACTCCTCTGGATAAGTAAAATCATCTTTATTGTATTGTTTAACAACAACCCTAGTTTCCTCAGCTAGAACTTCTGGATAAATTCCTAAACGAAAATTCTCATCTTCGCTAACGACTGTATATCCCTTAATAATAGTTGGTTGATCAATATTAATGTCAGTGATAAAAGTAGTTGCGCCAACTTGACCAAAGGGAATTAGCAACCCAACGACCAGAAAACAAAAGACTACAAATTGAACCTTACTCATAAAAATTATTTTTCGTCTAATGCGACAAACTTATATATTCGTGCCTTTTCTCTATATTCACTCAAATAATCATCATACCCCTTAAATGCAATTAGAATATGCTTAGCTTCGACCTCTTCTTCAACTTCAATACCTTCTTCATTTTCAGCCCCTTCTTCCGGAACCATACGATTAACTAATTTAATGATGTGAAAACCAAAATCAGTTTGGACTAAATCACTAATCTGTCCAGGCTCTAAAGAAAAAACAGCGTCTTCAAATTCAGTCACCATAACTCCACGAGGGAAAAACCCTAAATCACCACCATCCTGAGCTGAACCGGGGTCATCACTATACTCCTTCGCCAATTCCTCAAAAGTCTTATCTCCCTTTTCTACTTCTTTTAGAACTTTTTCTGCCGCTACTCTTGACTGCTTAACCGCTCTATCAGACGTAGACATTTTTTCAATCAATTTTGCTCGTAAGGCTTCTGGATAAAGGATCCGCTCAGAAAATGTTTCCATATCCCAACCAAAAAAATCATCAACATTTTGAGCCAGCTTCTCAGCACTACCCACTTCCTCATATAAAGCATCTAAGTTTAATTGTATGTCTTCCTGTGTGGCCTTAACATCATAGCCCTTGGCCATTTTTTCAAGTATTTTCTCCATTATCATCTTTTCTAAAACCTCTTTTTCTACTGCACTCTGATCAACTTCGCCAAAACGCTTTATATTAAAATTCGAAACTCCCTTAACCTCAAATTGCCAATCAGATAATTTGATAATTGAACCGTCAACTATTGCAGCTGGATAGGGCAGAGATTTTGTTAATGCACTTACAAAGCCATTATCCCAATTATATTTGTATGCACCTAGGCCAACAATAGCAAAAAAGCAAAATACTACTATCAGAATGCTAACAATGATAATGACAACACTTTTATTTGGTCTACGAATTAATTTTTTTATTTTTTGAAATAAAGTCACAACTTTATTAAGGTTATTCTTTTCTTCCCCCCCACCAGCCTTTACTGAAGATTCTTCTTGTGTAGATGCGTTAGAAGACTCGTTGACTGATCCGTCATTTCTAATTTCAGGAAAGGAAGGTCTTTGTGTAGGTTCCATAGTAAACTTTAATTTAATTATTAAATATAAAGACAGTGTTTAACTAAAGAAATACTGCCACCAAGCAAATAAGTTGACTTGCTTATTGTTGGTCTTATTATTATTTTCATTTGAATTAATTTCATCAGCTATTGATGCCTCGGCTATCTTATTGACCGGAATAATAACTACCTGCTCTTTTGGCTTTTTCAGATTAAATTTCATTCTGGCTTCCTGCTCAACAAAAAACTCGCTACCATAAGCATCAATCGAACTTAAAAAGTTCTTTTTCTTTAATTTTAGCTTTTCTAGTTCATTTTCAAGTTGGCTGATCTCCCTATCCAGTTCAACTCGCTTTACATATTCTCGAACAATCCCCAAAACAAAGATTACTGAAACAACAATCATCAATACTACAAAAAACCGAGAGAAAAAGCTCTGTTTTCTTTTTTCTTTCAACTTCCTTCTCATATATTGAAATCTCTGATAAACATAGTTTCGTCACGAAATTCTCAAATTTTAAACAAAACTGCATCAGAAAATATGATTAGCAGAGGTTCCTTATAATTATATCACAATTGATTTTTATTTTGAAGTTCGGTTTGCGGTGAGCTTTTTCTCAATTCCTCTTTAACTTGTCGAAATATTCTAATTTTATCAGATCGCTTTAAAAGTTGGATTTCAGCCATAATCAACCCCACTGGATCAGTACATTCACTTCCTACACTAAACTGCTCTGATTTATGTAAATACTCACTAATCAATGACTGCAATTTTAATGGTTTACTAATTTTATATAACTCAACAGGCCCAACGTCTTCTTTTAAAATAAGTTTAAGATTTCCATAACGGAAAATTGTTGGCCCCAAACCTCTAATTACAGCATTTGCCTGTTTAATCTTAGAATATGGGAACTCATTTATAAAACGTTCAAAAAATCCAACTTGTTCATAGTCAATAACTCTCTGATTAGTGATAACAAATCGGTTTTTCCGATACAAAAATATTAATCTCAAAATATAAAAAACAACGGATACAATAATTCCCAAAAATAATATTGCGCCCCACCATCCTTGCAAAAACAAATAATACATCAAGAAAAAATTCAATACTAAAATCAAAAAACAGATAATTAAGTGTGGGATAATTACTATTGGGTGGTGGTAAACGACCTGTACAATTTTTTCCTTTTCTCTTAATTGTACATCTTGTTCTTTTGTCATATTATTTCTTCTTTTTTATAAGTGAAGTTATAAATTCCACATATTTTTCATTGGCCCCTTCCAGCATAACACTACCTAAATTATGTTGTAATCTCTGCAAACTATTAGGGTTGCTCAATAAACCTACGAGAATTGTAACCATTTGATCAGCTGTGATTGTTTTTTGATCCATTAAAATTACGGCATTTTTGCTGTCAAAAAATCGCGCGTTTTCTTCCTGTTGATTATCAGGTATAGGCACCAAAAGCATTGCCTTTCGTAGAGCCGTCAATTCAGTTAAAGTTGACATACCTGCCCGACAAACAGTCAAATCTGCTGCTGCATAAGCATGCACTAAATCTTTGTATAAATAGCCAATTGAGTGATATCTATTAGCTTTCTCCCCAAATTTTTCTTTATCTACCCACTCAATTTCCTGCCCTTTACCAGTGATATGAATAATTTGGCAAATGTTAACCAGTTCAGGCACAGCTTCAAAAATTAACTTATTTAACTTAGTAGCGCCCAAACTACCACCCATTATTAACAAAGTTGGCAAATCGGGCTGTAAATTAAATAACTGCATTGCTTTTTCTTTGCTGCCAGAAAAAATTTCCTGACGTACAGGATTACCCGTCAATTGAGTTTTAGTTGAACTAAAATCCTTAACCGATTTTTCAAAAGTAGCGGTGACTTTACTAGAGAATGGTGCCATTATACGATTTGCTAAACCGACCTTGAAGTCTTGTTGATGAATTACAGTTTTTTTCTTTAATAACCAGCCTGCCAAAACAACTGGCACGCACACAAAACTACCCGCTGATAAAATTATATCTGGCTTAAATTTGATAATAATTTTCAAGGACTGAAACCATCCTACAAGAAATTGAAAAGGTACCAAGAAATTCCAACCAGAAAAATAACGTCTCAGTTTGGCTGATTTTATTGCTTTATAAGGAATGTTTTGTTTATCAATGATGTTTTTTTCAATACCAGTCTCAGTTCCAACCCAAAGATAGTCAGCTTGTATTTTCTGCTTTTCTAATTCTTGTTTAATGGCAATCAAGGGACTGACTGAACCGATTGTCCCTCCGCCTGTTAAAATTATTTTCATATATTATTGAAGGTAATTGATTTTTACGTGCTACATGATTCATGATATGTGTTTTTACCCATGACAAACCGCTGAACAGACAACTTTTTTAATTCCAGCAGCTTTACATGTTTTAGCAATTTCACTAAAAGTGGCGCCTGTTGTTAATACGTCATCAATTAATATTACTTGCTCAGGAATAACTTGACGTATATTTATTCTAAAGGCATTTTGTAAATTTTGCAACCTTTGTTGTCGGTTCAGTTTAGCTTGATGTAATGTGTTCTCCTGTCGCTGAACGAGTTCCTGTTCTAACTGGCAATTATATTTAACCCTCAACTGTTTAGCCAGCTCTGAGGCCTGATTAAAACCTCGTTCAGCTAAGCGTATTTTATGCAAGGGTACGGGCACTAGCTTTTGAGCATAAAAAACTGAATTTAAACCTTGCTTTTGAATTTGCTTAATTAGAAGTTGACCTAATAGCTTTTTCAACTCCTCTAAATAATTATATTTGAACTGTTCGACTAATTGACCCGCGATATTATTAGTATAAGTACAAGCAATTACTATCTGATCTATAGATGTCTGCTCCTGACACTCAGGACAAATACCTACTTCATACTGCCCGCTATTACAAATAAAACAAGGAAACTGCTCAAATAGTTCAATTTTAGCAAAACAGGCGGAGCATAAATACTCCCCCTCTTTTTGACAATTCAAACACTCCTTAGGAAAAACATAATCTAATGCCTCTGCCCAAAGAGTTTTAAGTCGAGAGCTTATACTAAACATATGAGCCTAATCCTGGTCTCGCCAGAAAGCTCCATCAATCGCCCACTCTCCATCTTGTTTAACTAATTCTAATACAATATCCTGGTTAAATGTCTGACTACTATTATCAGTTTTTTCCAGACGTTGTGTTTTTACTATTATTTCTACGAAATTCTCTTCTTCAACGCTAATTTCTACTACCGGAGCAGAAGTTTTTATACTATAAAAATAACCTTTTGGATCATGCTCTTTTTTTAACTGTGGAAGATAAGTATTTTTTACCCAACTAGCCATAGACTGAGTCATTATTGAAGCCAATTCCTCAAAACCTGCATATTCCGATTGATTAGAATAAGAACCAAATCTCTCCACAAAGGTAGTTGCCACAGCTCTAACCGAGACAGCCAATTTTTCTTGGTCACTAGGAAGTGTCACAATTATATTATTGGTATCAGCATCTTCTTGTCCAATAATGGTCTCGACTGGTGTTATTTCATTATCAGCTTTTTCCTGTTCGACACGTTTAACTTCAGACATTACAAAAAATATAATTATCAAGGCAATTACTAAGATTCCCGCTCCTGCAATTAAAATGACTTTTTTTCTTTGTTCCATAATATTTATACTTAATTTATAATCTATTTATTTAATACTAGCCTCACGTTCAGCAGCATCCTCATCCTCCTGCTTTTGTTCTTTTTCTTGTTTTAGTAGTTGTTTAGGATCAGTAGTAATCATACGGTCCTCTAATGGTGAAGCCACCACTTTCATAGCTGCATGCCGATTACCTGCAAAGAAAATACCTTCACCTATATTACATTCCAGCAATAAATATTTCTCTCCTTCAGTTAATTGAAACACTTTTTGAATCAATTCCATAGCCGAAGGTGCTTGTTTTAACAAAATTTTAAGTGCCGAATTAGTAACAATGGCCTGACCATACTGAGAAAGTAAAAAATCATTCACGTCCTGGGTAATGGTAGTCACACCAAGATAATATTTTCGACAACGTTTAACAAGAGCGTGAATAAACTTAGCTGAATCCTCGTGTTGCATTAACCACCAAGCTTCATCAATCACCAAAATACGTTTCTTTATTTCTGAACGAACTACGTTCCAAATATAGTTAACAATATTGTAAATGGCCATTGGTCTAAGCTCATCCTCTAGATCTCGAACACTGAAACAAACTAATTGATTTGCCATATCTACATTTGTTGGTGAATTAAACAAGCCAGAAAAAGTACCAGTAGTATATTTCTTTAATCTTAGAGCTAAATCTGCTCCGCCCTCCATACCATCCAAGACATCATATAGATCTTGCATAATTGGCGGTTCAATTTTAGACAAATCTGATTCAGGAGTAATATCTTTTTTGGCGTAAGTTTCAATCAAAGCGCGATCCATAATTGAATCTTCTTGATAAGTCATTTTACCAATCATAATACGCATTAGACCCTTTAGAGTAATCACTGCGCTACGAATCACATCAGCTGCTGACATGTCTCCCATTTTTCTTGGCAAATCAAAAGGGTTAATTTTACTCTCGGAGTTCAGTGAAATATTTACATAAGTTCCGCCAACAGCATCATTCAAGTTTTTATATTCTCTTTCTGGATCAATAATAATCACATCTGTCCCTAACATCATACTACGTAAAATTTCTAGCTTGATAGTATAACTCTTACCAGCACCAGAAGTAGCAAACACGCAAGAATTGGCATTTTGCAAAGAAAAACGATCGAATAAAATTAAACTATTGTTATGTCTATTAATACCAAATAAAATACCATCATCTGAAGTTAGCTCTGAAGAAATAAATGGAAATGAAGCAGCAATCGGTGAAGAATTTAAATTCGCAGTTATCATTAATTCATCATTACAAATTGGCACAGTTGAATTGAACCCTTGTTCTGCCTGATAAAAAACTCGTTTGGAAAGAATTGACCGAGTTCCCAAAACTGCCTCAATATCTTCAGTCAAAACATCTAACTTTTTTAAATCTTTTTCATATAAAGTGAGATATAGCCCATACTGAAAAAACTTTTCTATACCCTGGGTCAAATCATCTCTAAGTTTTTCTATATCCTGCAAAGCAGTTTCCCGAAGTGGGTCACGTGGTGCGCCTTTTTCATTATCAGATGTCAGCTGGGCAGTCAAAACACCTACCTTATTTCTCAATTGTTTCAACACAACTGCCGAATCCATCGGATAAAAAAACATGGACACATCTAATGTCGCATTGTAATTAATGATTGGAGAAAACCAGCCAACACTAATATACCTTGGATATGTCATTACAAATAAAGTTCGAGAAAATAAACCACCAATCCTCACATGATCTGGCATAATTTCAAAGGCTGCTGGAGCAATGATATCCAAAACTGAAGTTACTCCTTTACGGTAAGTTTTTTCCATTTGCAAAGATTCTTTTTGCTTTGCTGCCTTAACTTCTTCTTTTTTTATTTTCTTGGACTCTGAAACTGTTTTCGGCCTTACCTTTTCACTAGTGACCGGCTTTTTTTTGACGTCTCCAGGTTTAAACATATTAGATTGGTATATTTTTTAAATTCTTATATTGATTGCCGTGAACTTAACCAAGTTACAGTTCATGGTTATATTGTTTTTTTACTCACCTACCCGAAGCTTATCCAAATCAGACAATTTTTGACTCTTGGCTATAGCTGGATTATAAGCATTGTAATACAATTCAATCAAACTTTGAGTATCTAAACGAACCGCTGTAATCCCCAAGGAAGAAATATTCATGTTCACGTGCTCTACTCTTTGATTCAAATCATGTAGGAACTTTTCAAATTTGTCTTGTTTCAATCGAATAACTTTAGCTGGGCTAAAAACAGCACCTAATTTCTCAAAAAAACCACCGCCTTTTCCCTCAATAGGACTAAAAGGTACGGCAATGAAAAAATGCTTGGTCATAATATCACCCAAGTCAACCAATTCATTAATATAATTTTTGTAATCCAGAATCTGTCTTTTTAATAGCTCGTTGGTCAACTCTTTTTCAGCTTCTTCAATACGTTTAAGATAGCCTTCAATATCCAACTTACGAGATTGAATTACTATTTGAATAGGGAAATCCAAATAATTTAAAAATGTTACATAAGCTGATACTAAAGCATTTTGTTCGTCTTCAGATTTCAATGCAAAGTTGATACTAGAAGCCATCAGCACTGCCCGCATGGTTCCGTCCTTCATTATCACTGTGTCATTTTTTATCTCTGCAATATCCAGAAATAACTGGGTTGAAGTTGTAACTTTACCTGTTGTTTTTTTTGCTGGCATATTATTATATATTACATTTAAAATGTTATGTATTGTGTGTTTTATTACAGTGGTTTGAACTCATTAGTCATTTCTCCGCCATCATACACTCCTCCGGTATTAACAACCAAAGAAACATCTCTTAGTCTAGAACCAGAAACTGAACGCTTTTTTTGCTTGGTAATCTTTTTTTCCGCTAACGGCTGACTATCAACCTCCTTAACTAGCCTTGCATAAGCTGCTCTATTCCAAACCCGTAGCCTTGGACGTTTACTAGTTTGCAAAAAATTTAGCATAAAGAAATGAATCGGTCTCCCATTTATTCGAACAAAAGCAATAATTGCTGTAAGTGCCAAAGTCAAAAAACCGAAAAAAGCAAAATAAACAAAAGCTAAAATTTTATAAGAGATGAAAGTAATCAAAACACCAATCAATACCTCCACAAACTGTCTTGTGGTAATTGGACCAATAATTTTGTCTTCTACATCAATAAATTGTGGCACCAAGAATTGTTGCACAAAAATGAAATTTAATTAAATAAATTATTATTCAAATTTTAACTTTTGATTCAAAGTAGCAATCATCTCATACTCACTCAGCGTCAAGCTTTCCTGATTTTTGATTTGTCGTTGTTCGATTACTTCTGAAATCTTTTTTATTTCCTTTATCCCCTGATAAGTCATCTGCAAGTACAACTTATAGACTGGAGCTATTTTCCAAGCGTTAATGCCTTCGATCTTTTTCAATAAAGACTGCTCTGCTAATATCTCAACCTTTTCCAATATTGCCTCCTTAATCTCATCTTCATTCCTACCTAACTTCCTCATGTCATCTAAATCCATTAATTCTAATTCCTCAACTGGGCCAATCAATCTGCGTCTCTTTATATCACGAATAGCTGGTCTTGCTTGTTTTCCAATATCAGGTGAAGCAATTGGCCTCTGGACAACTGGTCTTGGCATAGTTTTGGCAATCACAGGTCTATTGATTGGTGTAGCCACCGGTGCTGACTTTACGGTTTTTTTCTGAGGCTTGATAATTGCCGGCGGTGGCGGTGCAATCTGATGATCCAAATCCGCAGTTACCTGCAAAGCTAGCTTCTCTTTAGGCTTGGCAACAACGTGACGTCTTTGCTTTTCAATTTCACTAAAATCATGCTCCAATACTGACATTATTATTTGAACTTTGTCCTTCGCCAACTCCATACCTCCACTAATTTTAGGCAACCCCAAAATGTATTCTAATTCCTTTGGTTTACGAATACCTCGAAAATAGGTCGCTAAAATATTACGAAAACGACTTTCAATATTTTTATCACTAAACTTAATTTTTAATCTTTCAATAACTTCTGCCACTTTTTGTTCAATCAAACCCTGATCTTCAGATCTACGACTATGCATTTCTCCACTTGGTTTTAATTCCTCTAAATCAACCTCTACTGGATTAGCACTTGGCTTAGCTTTTGGCCAGACTGGCTTTTTTGATTCTGGCAAACTTGGTTTAGGTGCCACTGGAGCCTCTGGTAGAACTCTCGGTGTAGTTGCTACCTTTTTAATTTTCGGTGGGGCAACTTTTGGTTTAGATTTTTTTGATGAATCAAAACTGAAAGAAGGTTTTAGCTTGATTTTTTGTTTTACTTGCTCTTGTTTTTGTTCTTGGACTTGAATTTGTTCTAGTGTGAAAAACTTTCCATCTTTATAATACTTAAGTTTTCCATCTTTGTCTTTGACTAAAACGTAGCCCGCTGGTGCGCCTGAAATCATAAATCACTCCATTTAAATTTATGGTCATGCAAATCTAAATATGCTAATTGTGCATATTGTGGCATGCCCTTTTGCATAAAAACATTAGAAATATTGGCGGCCAATCTAGCTCCCTCTGCTTCGGCCATACCCAAACGTTCTAAATATACAAACTTTAGAAAATACTGTACATATTTCGCTTGGTGAGGATTTTTTTTGAATTCAATTTCTTCACCTTGCAGATTATTACGTTTAAAAAATCCTTTCATGTATTTCAGGTAACGTGGGTCCTTACTAATCAAATCATCCAAAGATCCAGTCTCCGCCAAGATCTCAACTGCTGCTAGAATATTATGCTTATAACGAGATATTAAATTCTCTTCTAAATAATCAGCGACTTTGTCATACTCTTTTCTAGTTTTTTCAATAATTTCCACTTTCAGAGCTTCAATCTTCTGCTTATCTTCCGGTTTCCCTTCATATAATTTCATAATATCAGCAGGTGGAATATCTTCTCCCCCAGTGCTTGACTCGGAACCAACAGAACCTTCTTCATCTGCAGCTTTCTCTAAATCTGAGAATAGGGCTTTTTCTTCTTCTGGAGACAGATCAAAGATACGTAAGTCCTCAATTTCTTTTTTGGCCAAGTCCAGATAAAAATTCTTGATAGAACTGAATACTGAAAATAATTTATCAACAGTTTTTCTGTCCTTTTCATTTAAGCCCCCGATATTATTCGAGTCAGTTAAATATTTCGCTTTTTTTATTGAATTAATTGGGCCGTCAGTTATTTCAACTTCACGAATGAAATCCTTAATCCAATTGGCTACCGTTGGTTTTACTTGTGCACCTTTTATTAAAATATTTTTACTAGACAGTTCTTCCTGATTCTGATACAAAGCTTCTAATATATTTTTTTGGAATGTTTTATCATCACTCTCCTCAGCCTCTTGTGATAACAGAGTAATCAACCTGATATTCAATTCTATTTTGAGAACATAATCATTAATGGACAACAAATCTTTAACTTGTTCAGAAAATATTTTAACAGCGGCCTTTTTCTCACTTTCTGGATCTTTTAGTACGGCAGCCTCTTGCTCTTTCATCTTATCATTGATGAAATCTTTTTCTAACGCCTTTTCATCTTCTGCCTCCATCTCTTGTTTTTTTACACGAACATATACTTCTTTCATCACAGCCTGTTTATATTCACTAACTAACTTTCCAAATTTACCTGGATCTCCACCTAACTCTTTGATTTTTTTACTTGCAGCACCCTTAAACCATTTAGTATCCGCAATCAAAAAGCGATTAGCGCAAATTGCTATTGCCATTTCTTTAGCTTTATCCTGAGCCACACCCAGTCTATTTATTAATTCACTTTCAATTTTATCTAAAGCAACAGTTTTTCGATAAATATCGTCAATCAAAAAGGTCATCTTAGCAGTCTGGCCAATTGTTAGCTTAAACTTCTCTGCCATTTTACCATTTAAATCACTACCAAATTGAGCATACAAAGCCTCTTCAATCATTTTTGGTAACTGTTTTTTCTCAGTAACCGCAGACTTTGGGGCAACTGTTGTTTTTTTATTTTGTTGTTTTTTTGCTTTCATGTTTATCTTAATTCATAATTCTTAATTTATTTTTAACCCAAATCATCTGGCTCATTGCCACCGTCACGCAAAACTTCTGCTACGGCTGCATCATCAGGAACAGGTACTTCTTCAGGAGCCTCTGCCTTGTCAGGCAGTTCAGTCGGTGGCGCTTCAAGTTTTTCAAGTTTCTCTGACTTGATAGCAAAAACTGCTCCGCTTTTCTCGTCTTTGACCTGAACCATCCCTTTTACAGTTTTCCCACCTGTGACAACAGCCTCTTTTCCATTATAAGAGACAGTATCGTTTTTACGATAGGTATGCTGAACTGCAGGTTTCGCGGCCGCGTATTCAGTGGAGATTCTTTCAATATCAGCCTTATCTTCTGGATTAAGAGCTCCCATAATTCGATTATCACTAGCTATACTAGAAATTTTTGATTTCATGTTTGATTGCATCTCAGGTGGAGCAGTATCGTCACCTTCTTGGGCAATAATTGCTCCAGCCAACATGCTAACAGTTTCAGCTGAACCACCATCGCCGGAGGTTGCCACCTGAGTTATTTGTTCTTTGGTAATATCCTGTGCCATTAGCTTTAGGGCTCCAGCCGATTTACCTGCATCAATACCAAGTAACTCTTTTTTACCAGCACTCCTGGTATACTCCTGTAAAGCTGCCGCATTATCCGTACCCGGTAAAATTGTTCCTGCGTTGACTGTACCATCAGCGTTTCTTGAACCAAACGCTTCATCCAAATTTCCAGTAACTTTGGCATGCGATTTTTGAAAACCTTTTTGCTTTTTATTAACAGCTTTTAACGCTACTGCCCGTTTTTCTAATTCTTCAGCCTGTGTAACGTTACCAGCTTTCCTTGCTACTTCAGCCGCTTTTTCTACCTCTGCAATTTGTCCTTTTGGTCCGGAAAGAGCAACATTAGCATCTCCACCAGCATTAGCAATCTCCTCACTAAAGCTCGAATGTACAGTTTCGGCCAAATCAGGCATTGCAGACCTAATTGCATCACCATGTGTTTCACTTCGTTTGGACACATCTTCCAAAGTAGAAGCAAACTTTTTATCACCCAAGGCGCTTCTGGCAGCTGCTAAAAATTCTTGATCACCAAAAGCTTCTGCATTCTGTTTGCCAACGTCAAGCTCACCTCGGTTTATTCGAGTTCGAATCCTTTGCTTCTCTTTATCATCCGCCATTGCATAGCGCATATGTAATTGATTTTTTTCCAAATTACCATTGAAAGCATCTCTTGACTCTTTGTCGCCCCCCATTAAATCATTTGCAGTTTTAGCGTACTCATCCGCCGTACGACCACCAGGTATTGGTTTACCATGCTCATCCAAATCTCCCTCTATTCCCATTGCAGATAATTTCAAAGCTGCAGCTTTGCGCACATCCTTGCCCTGAGTTGCATCCATAAGAACTTCCTTCAACTCATCAAGCTTATCAATCCCCCTAGCTGCCAAAAATGCGTTTGCTTCTTCCAGTTTTTCTTTTTGTCTAGATTGACCTATGCGATGCGCCATAACCTCCCCCATCGGCATAGCTGAAGCGGTACGATCCCATTGTTTTTTCATAAAACCGCCAACCTTACTTCCACCTACTCTATTTAATAGCTTTTTTGTTACATCCTTTGCTTTATTATATTTATCTTTAACAACCGTTCCTGCTTTAGAGTCTCCTGCCTTTCCAGCTACATATCCAATTCCAGCCGCTGCTGTTGTAAATGGTAATTTCGCTATCCGAGTAGCCACATCTCCTACCTTTGCCTGAGCACCCATCACACCCTCACCAGCTCGTTTATATTTTGCTAGTTTCATTTGTTTAAATTCCTGACGACGAGCCTTGTACCCCTGAAAGGCAGCTCCAGTTTTTTCTGGTGCACCGAGAGTCATCTTGTTGGCTGTCCATTTGGCCATACTCATAGTTGATTTTTGGGCTGACTGAGCCATACTGCCAACTACTCCACCAGCTTCTTGGGCAATCATTAAACTACCAAAAAGCAAAGCCAAACCAATAGCTGTTTGGGCCAAATTATCAATCCCAGAAGCTCCAGAAACCGGACCACCTGCGCCTTTTTGTTCAATATCAGCCACATTTATATCTGCAACCATCTGACCAGGATCAGACAAAACTAATAAACTTAGCCACAAGAAAAAGGCCATGAATGGCCCAACTGCCACAGTCCAACCAAAACGTTGCCACCATTTAGCGGCCTCACTCTGCAATCCACCAAGTGGAACAGCTTCTAGGGTAAAGGCCAACGGTGACAAAACCACTAAAATCCAAAGCTGAACTATTCTCAAAACTAATAATACTAAGATGAAAAACGTAACTGTAATGGTCATAACCAAAATAAAAATCGCCAATAACATTCCGATAAAAACATCTATGCTAGTTACAGGAGCTTCGCCCGCTGTTGGAGCTTGAGTTACGCCTGTAGATTCACTCATATTTAATAGTTTTGTTAGATTCAAGCCATTCACCAGATTACCACCGGCTGAAGCTGAATAACCATTAACAAAAGTCATCATAACTACTTGCCCAAAATCAATCAGTAAACCACAAATCAATTTCGAGAAATTCACTAATACCGCCACCAATACCACTCGAAACAACATCTTCGTTGGTTCATATCTCTTAACTTGCAAAATTATCATAAAAGCAATAACCAACAAAATCATTACAAAAAACAGATTACAGACATCTCTCATCATTACCCAACCCTTGGTTACTGCAGGCGAAGTTACAAAATTATTATATGAACTTATAACAATTAAAATTGAAAAAAGTTGCATAGCAACCCAACCTAAACCGGTGGCAAGCTGTAACAAACACCAATTTATAATATACATTAAAAAATTAGCAATACTACTAGTATCGATGGCATAAGCACTTGCTCCTATAACAAACACTCCCAACAAAATAGCAACTATACCCACTCTGAGTACGGTTTTATTTTTGGGCAAAATAAAAACCTTCATAAACCGTAATACTTCTACTAGTCTATTGAAAAAGCTATTCCAAATTTTCCTGAATTGACTTTGCATTCAAGATGATATTAATTTCAGTGATATTATACCACAATTTTCCAAACTGAACAAAGTTTATACACAGTTAGAATACTCTTTAATTTTGCTTAAAATCAATAGCGCCTTTATACTCCTTTTTGTGTACCAACTTGTCTACAAAATTAATAACATTCCAACGCTTCCGCCACAAAATAAATAGATTGGCTAGCGCGGTTATTATCACACCAGAACCCAGAAACCAAAAGGTCCTACGACGCGCTGAACCGGGCGAAACCACAGCATTTTCGACCTGCAAACTACCGACGACTGGCTCCGCTTGCCAAGTTTGATTAATCATATCATCCTGACTCCTAGGCATCACCCTCAATTGATCATTATATTGGCCCAAAACACCAGTAATCTCCAGCTTATCACCAAGATTATACACTTTTCCACTAATTCCTGTTCCCTGTTTAAGATAAATTGTAAACTCACCATAATCATCAGCCATAATCAATTTACTGCCTTCTTTACTCACAAGTTTACCTTGAACCTGAAGCAAGGAACCGACTAAATCAGTTGTCAGCTCTAAACTTTTAACCACAAGGGGCACAACTTCAGTTTGGAGTTCCAGAACCTTAATATCTGCTTGAGCTTTAACAAGAATTCTTTTTTCGCCATAACTTTCAGAAACACTACCACTAACTTCAATTTGATTTCCAATTTGTAGCTCTGGCCAATCAGCTGAAGAATAATATACCTGCAAACCATTAACATATATATAGTTTTTACCAAAGACTCCTGGTAGAACTGTCACTACTCCTTGAATCCTGACCTTACTGCCCTTTTTCAAGTCTTTAATCTGTTCAATAGTCACAGTTTTATAAAATGAACCTTGGCCCTGACTGACCGGTTTATAATTCGCTGTTTGCAAAACTGGCTTTTCGTTTACTTGCGCTGGCGTTAATTCAGAAGTTTGTAACCAACCATCTTCAAACCAACTAAAACTACTGCCAGTTTTTGGATTTTGGTATTCATATTGATCGATCAACTTTAAATTAGGATCAAGTAAACGCACTGAATCTGAGGAATTGTTCAAAACTAAGCCTGACTCTTCTTTTTTTATAACTAAATAGTCCTGAGATTTTATTATTAAATTATCTTTGATAACAAAGGGATTACTTCCACCTTCAGCATCATCCAAGCTCCAGCCTAGCAAATTAAGGTCTTCGTCACTTGCATTATAAAGTTCAATCCATTCCTCATCGTCACTGCCTTCAGGATCAGCCATAAATTCGCTAATAATAACTTTATCCGAGAATTGATAGACAACTTGGGGCTCAGGTTGTTCTTCAGGCGAATCAACCACAATTTCAGGTTGAGATAACGGAACTTCCGGCACAACTAAATCTTCAACCACAGCTGGAATTTCTGGCTCTTCAACTGAAACTTGAGAGTCTTCTTCTATCTCAACAATTTTTTCATAAAAAATATTCATTTGCCCTGGCGTCGCCGTCTCACTTTGCTTAAACTCAGATTCATGCCAGATTAACGAATTACCAGACTCTGCAGCAGGTGCATTATCATTAACATTGCCATCATTCCAATCACCGTAACTAACTTGATCAATTACTTGTCCACTTGGATCTTGCAAAACTACACTGTCACCACCATTATTCAGACTGGATTTATCAAAGACAATATAATCACCAGCACTTAATTGACCAGTTAACTGAGTTTGCTTGCCTGCACCTTCAAGTAAAACCCAATTTGTCAGATCAATCGGTTCATTTGTGCTATTGAATAACTCAACCCACTCCGGGTCGCCAGGAAGCGGGGCCGACATTATTTCATTAATTAAAACTTGACCGGGCAGATAGGTAATCGGTTCTTCATCCTCAACCTCCTTACCCTCCTCTTTCTTGACTGCCGGAGCTTCAGCAGAGGCAGTAGAGGGGGATGAACCAGCTTCTTCGTCAGCAGACGATAAATCTGGTTCTTCAGCTAAATCCTCCTGACCCTCCTCATTCATATTCAAAATCAACTCACTAAACCACCCCTGACATTCATCAGTCTGACAATTCAAAACAATAAACTGATCAACTTCGCTGTGAGAAATATTATTACTAACCAAAGCTGCATTAGCTTTATAACAATACAAATCAAAGGGAATTGTTAACAAAATTAAAACAAACATACATAAAAGATATTTCATATTTTTTAAAGAGAGCCGGGAGCAACACTAAAGTATTAACTCCCAGCTCTATTATTAATTAGTTAACTCCGTACTTTACGAAGAATAACTAAACTAAGCTGTTACTTGTGAACTTTCAATGTTAATTATTGGCAAAAAATCAGCTATTTTCAATTTGTTAGTATCAATTTCTTGCAGTTCATCCGCAATGTACAGATAAGGATAATCTTCTGATTTTTTAGCCATTTGCCATCGCTCAAGCGTTGGCGCTTTTTTAATTACCGTCAATTTTTGCTGTAATATTTCGTCAGTGTCAATCAAACGAATTTCAGTTTTTGGTGTCCACACCTTATATCGCTTGGAAGTTTCAAATTGTTTACCATACTCTTCAAAAGTCCAAATCAAACGCTCTGCCGTTGTTCGACCAACCCGCTCATTATCTTTGAATAGGTCAGCCAACTGGTGAGCTTCACCTTTAGACTCCTCTTGCAGTGTTTCCAATATAGCTTTCGCTACATCTCCCTTTAATTCACCGTAAATCTCTACTGGATTGTCTTTGTTTTCACTTAACCGGAAAATCCAGTAAAAATAATTAGGCATTACCACGAAAGCTAAATTTTTAACATCTTTTTTTAACTCAGTGGCTTTGAAGGCATTAACCAGTAGGTCAATATACTGATCAGTTACAAATACATTTTTGCGACCAATAATTGCCCCACAATGGAAGTACATGCCTCCTTTTTGACGCAAAGGTTTGCGGTCTTTTTTTGACTCATCTTTTGTTTGCTTGTCCGCAGGAGCCTTGGCGGAGGTCGATTCTTTTTTCATAAAAACTTTTTTTAAGTTAATTAATTATTCAGCTTAGATTAGTTATGTTTAATTATGATCAGTAAGACTTTATGAGCTTGCTTCAGCCTGTATACTCAGGCTTCGTAAGACGCTTGGGAGTGTGCTACTTCAGTGCCGCTCATGACGGCAAGCCACTCTAATGTCCTTGCGAGGACTGCGAGGGAAACGAAGCAGTACGACGCAATCGCCTAAAACCACTCCATCGATAAATCTTCATATGCGTTATTTTCCTGCTCAATCAAAGCTCGTTTCTTTAAACTTGAACCTGCCTTTAGCTGTTTTTCACGGCAAATCGCAGACCAGGGATCTTCAAAAACTTCATAGTACATTAATTTATTAATGTTATAACGGGCAGAAAAAGAACGCGGATACACTTTTTCTTTATGCTGATACATACGGTTACGCAAATCACTAGTCATTCCCACATAAAGCACCGAATTATACTTATTCGCCAAGATATAAACATAATAATGTTTTTGATTCATACGGAGTTTGTTTTATGAGCTTGCTTCAGCCTGTATACTCAGGCTTCGCAATGACGCTTAAGAGGGTGTTACCACTTTCTCACCTATATTATCTCAGCCCAAAAAGGAATTAACAAAGAGATTCTGTCGACCTACCTCGTCAAGATTTATCCCATTTTTTCAAGGCGTTTTTTTAAAATCAAAAAAGCCTGACGAGTTGTCTCGACAAGCTTTATTCACCTGTGGATAACTTACTTAGTTAAAAGTTAAAAAGCCCGCCTGCACCGCTATGCGAAGCATTGCGGGCAGGTTTATAAAGTTAAAAGTAACTTTTCTGAAAGATTATTATTTACTATTTATCATTTACTATTTATTCGATACCCCCACCAACACTATAATCCAAAAAAAATGATTCTGGTAAATCCTTAACTGTACTAGCCCAATTCGCACCATACAATGACTTTGCAGTTGCTTCATCAGCCACCCAATGGATTGAAGCGTTTTGGGAAACGTAATAAACCTTTGGAACTGAAGGAATTTTAATTAAACCACCAGATTTAAATGGTACATTGCGACCAAGGGCATAACTGGCCATTTCATCTACATCAATCGTTTCTACAAAAGAAAAATCTTCTTCCCAATAGCTTTCCCAAATCGACTGAGTAGGATATGCATGGCGAATGTTATTAGAATCTAAATGATAAACTGCAGTCTTTTCAGCTAGCTTGACCCATTTACCGGAAGTATAATCAATGTCTAAAGTTACTTCAGAATAATTAACTGTAAACTGTTCTTTCACAGTATCCCCATCTTCGGTGGTAATACTAACTAATTGATCGCCAGCTTTTGTGCTTCGCATTTTGTAATCAACCATACCATCAGCATCTGTGACTTTTGATTTTAAGATTACTGGCCCATCATCTTCGCGAATTTCATTAAAATAAACTATTGTATTTTTAACTGGCTCATTATTAGAATCATTAACAGTTACATCAAATTTAATATAATCAACGCCATTGGCAACAGCGAAATCTTTATCTTGAATAACGGTTGAATTTTCCATTGAAAAAACAGCTTCACTTGGGGTTACTTCTTCTGGTTCAACAACAGCTACCTCTAAATCAACATTTACGGTGATTGTATCTGAAGTGAAGGTATTATCATTGAAATCCGTAGACTTAACATAAACCTCATAAGCGCCTGTTTCCAATCCACCCCAATCATATGTCCAAGTGCTATTATATGATCCAGTATTGGTAACAGCTTCACATACAGCATCGATACAAATCTGAGTATCAGCAGAAAAAGAACCACCCTGATCTTTGGCCTCACCAGTGATTGTGAATGTCTCGACATCAAGAGTCTGCCCATCCACCAAGTTGGTGATAGCAGCCACTGGAGCCCAAGGATCTCCAGCTACTGTATTATATTTAGAAGAACCTACTATTTGTAAATCGGCACTGGGCAAACTTAGATTAGTTTCGAAAAACATACCACGATCCCCAGAATCATAAAGTCCGTCATTATTTTGATCACTAAACCCAGGTAGATAAAAAACAAAAGATCTGTTCACAGTTCCATTTTTCAGAGTTTCCGCTGAAACAAAAAACCTATTTTCTCCACTGGACACAACCTGAGATATGTCTGTAAAAGCCCAATTCCCACTGTCTTGATCATATGTTCCACTAGCCAATAATTCGTCAACCGCAAAACCATCAAAGCCAACATTACCACCGTCCTGCCACAAAGACAGTCCACTAATTTCTAGTCCTGACTTTGCAGTACCACTATTTCGCACAACCAAACTATTAAGCGTATTATTTTCAGGCAAATCCACTGTAAAATCCAACAGTAAATTATCAAAAGTATTAGCATAAAAATACACATCCAAATTAGGATTATTCATACTAACTGTAGACTCAGTGGCAGCGAATACAGAAAGAGGTGAACACAAAACGACTACTATCAATAATGAGATAACTTTTTCTTTGATCATATTTTGTTTTATTTCTTATTTATTTTAGGTTTTTAAGTTCTTGGATTCGTTGCAAAACTTCAGTGTCATTTGGCACATATGGCAACAGTTCATTATAGTATCTCAGAGCCTTGGTATAATCCTCTGCAAAAATATCATAATACAAAGCTAACTGAGAAATCATATCTTGTTTAGCTTCAGGAAAATTTTCATAACCGTACAATAAAAGTGGCTCTATTTTTTCTCTTCTATCTTTCAAATGATACCGATAAATAGACATCAACTCTCGATATGAGTTTGCCCATTTATAATTAATATCCAAAATCTTCAATTGTAATTCTTCTGCCAATTCATACTTTCCAGTGTCAAAATAAATCGTCGCCATATTTTGCAAAGGCGTAATCTCATCGGGACGGAATCCGTGTAATATTTCATAAAGCTCAATAGCTCCATCATGATCTCCCAAAGTTTGCTTTAGCATTGCTAGCATCAGCAATCCTTGATCATCATTAATATTAGCGCTCAACAACACTTTTATTTCTGCCAAATCACCTATTTCTGATGCTGTGAGCTCTCTTGTATTATTAATCTTTACTAATTCCGCGACTTCTGAACTAGGTTGATTTGGACTAAACATAATCACTCCTACCACAATAACGGCAATTATCACTAATCCTACTACTACCCCCCCTGTTTTTCTGGAAATAAACTTCATAATATTTATAGGGGATAAAGGGGATAAAGGGGATAACATATAAAAAGTTATCTTCTTCTACCATCTTCTCCCTTGTTTAATATCTATAGCAATTATAGCAAATATCTTCAAAAATTAAAAGTCCCCCGAAGTACATACTACGTATGACTTCAGGGCAAGCTCCTACTATGTTTATGTTCGGAATAAATCCGCTATCCTCACAAACAAAAGAACCCCCGAAGTACATACTACGTATGACTTCAGGGCAAGCCACTACTATGTTTATATTCGGAATAAATCCGCTATCCTCACAAACAAAAGAACCCCCGAACAGTTACTCTTCAGGGGCCGCCCCGACGTGACGTCGGGGCTAGTGATTAAAACCCCCGTAAACGAGGCTAAAATTTTCAGGCTCGTTTAGGAGCCTTTGTCGTAAATAGCCTGGCCGTTCCAGGGCCAGGCGGCCTATGTTTATATTCGGGACAAATCCGATATCCTCACAAACAAAAGAACCCCCCGAAGGGGGCTCTTTTCAATATCTGAGTAATTACCTAGTAGGTCAATGTTCCACCAGCAACTGGTAGATTCTTTGTTAACGCATTGTCTACGTCTGTACCACCTGAATTTTCCCAGATGACACCGGCTGCTGTTACCGCGTTTACGGCTGTTGAATTTTCCCTAACAGTAATCTTCAATGAGTCATTGGTAGTGAAACCAGTAGTATCACCAATCAATTTCAAAGTTATAGTTTCACCTTGAGGAACCTTCACTTCGGATGATAGTTCTTCCATATATTCACCAATGCTATCTTCATTATCACCTGTAACATATGGAACCACATCCGTGTAGTCAGTATCACCAAATGAGAAACACTGCTCACCAGCGTCTACACCAGTCTTAAGTGGAACAGATAGGTCTACATCTGCACCATCACCACCAATATCATCCCAATAAAGGACAAACTCAGCTGGAGTGATTGTACCGTAAGTGGTCTGCAAATCGCTACTCTTTAAGATAAGATCTCCAGTAGGATCAGCATTACCCGCAACACCAGTATAGCAGAACTCTAGAACACCAATGGTAATTTCATCACCATTAGCATATAGATCGATAGCTAATAATTCACTATCATCAGATCCAGTGGTTACACCACTTGGGCTAGCAGTATTCTTTGAAACTACTAGTAAACCATCATATAAATAGTTAACATAACTAGCAATAACATTACCAGCATTTGTTCCAAGTGAGTCGATAGTTGTTTCAGTCAATACTGTTCCTGAGCTAACACCTGTAGCTACCATCTTGTAACTACCAGCGGCAGCAACACCTGCTGCGCCCCATTCAGCATCAACACCATTTACATCACCTAGACCAATTTCTAGTGTAGCACCGTCTGATAAGTCAGCTTTAGCTGAAAAGTCTACCTTAATATCAAGGTTCTTGTACTCTGGGCTCTTTGGTACAACCAAAGTTCCAGCAGTTAAGACAACTTTAGCATCTCCACCTGTGTCTAGTGAATATCCACCAGCATCGCCGATCAATACACCGTCAAGGTAAAGTTTAACTCGATATACATCCTGTCTAGCAGTTGCGCCAGTTGTAGCGATGTATAGTTCAGTTACATCAATTTCTTCGTTTGTTGACTGTAACTTGTAAGTCATTAGACTATTACCAGTTGCACCAGCAACATACTGTGCAGCAGAAGCTCTACCAGAAGCAGCAGTAATCTTCAATGTTCCCACAGAAGCTACAGTAGCCTCTGAACTTTCAATAGCAGTTGTTACACCACCATTGATATCAGCAGCAATCAAAGAATATCCTGAAGCTAGACCAGTAGCTACAATGTCAGCAGTTGGAGTTTCTACACCAACAAACCAAGGACCTGCAGTACTACCAGTAATATCAGCAACAACATTAATTCGAACTGTACCACCGGCAGGAATTGTTAAATTATCAATTCCTGAGAAAGTAGCAGAATCCTCAGCAGTATCACCGTCAGTAAGATTCAAATTAGAACCATACTGTGCACCAGTATCTTCATCGATCAATTTGAAACTAGTAAGGGTAGCGCTTGCAACTGAAGCGCCAGTGATACCAGTAAGGTCATCAGCTGAAATCTGAATAGAAGTAACTTTAATCTCTTCAGCAGTACCTGCTTGCATGATCAATTTACCTAATGTTACATCATTAGCGTTTTGAACATATGTACCATCAACTGGAGCTGTTCCCATGTAAGCTGTGATTGTTGGAGCAGTTACAGTAATTACGTTACCAACAGCTGTACCTGTCTCTGTAATATCAGCAGCAGAAAATGCACCAGTACTAGTAATATCATCAGCAGCAGTATCCATATCTAGACGAACAGTATCAGTACTTGTAGCACCATCCAAAACGTTTCCATAAACACTAACAACTACGTTTTCTTCTTTTGGTACGTCTAATTCAAAACTGAAGCTACATTCACCAGTAGTAGTACCACTAGTAAACGCACTACAAGTTGAACCAATCTGATCACCATTTGCGTCTGTCAAGTATACAGTATCTACATCATCAGAAAGATCTGTTGAAGCAGTACCTGTAATTACTAATTCTGAAACTAGCATGTCTTCACCAGTTGAATAAAGGTTAATGTCTGTAAAGTGAACATTTTTTGCTCCCTTAGAAACATTAGTAGCACCTGGAGAAGAAGCAGCCTTAGAAACAACCAAAGAACCGTTTGCAGCACCCTCAAATGTTTGTGCATTACCAGTTGCTACTCCAGATAAAGTTACACCACTGGTAACATATTCATCTGAATCAAGTCCTTTAATTCTAACTAATGTGTTGGTTGTACCATTATCACCAACGTAAGCGTGAACACCTGTTTCAGTTCCAGCAAATGAAGTACTTACATCAGCGCGAACAACAACTGTTTCGTTATCTGATTTAGCTACATCAAGTAGCCCATCAGTAGTATCTTCAAAAGATACAGTAAAACTACTTACTGAACCTGAAACTGGAATTTCTACTTCAGCACCATCAACGATCTTATACAACATCCAGTTAGCAAAATCAGTGTTAGCAATACCAGCAGTACCAGCCATAATAACTCGTAATCTAGTCATTCTTACACCTTCATTTGAACCAGCTGTTAACTTATAAGCTCCCAGTTTATTACCTTCAACACCCTTAACAAGAGTGCCTGCAGCTGGAGCATAAGCTGAATCTTGAGTTAGAGTTGCACTACCTTGACCAATAGTATTAGTCTTAGCAGATTGTGCTGAGAAAGTTGTTCCACCAGTAGTAATTAATACTTGGCCAGCTGAACTATCACCACGAGCTGCAACGTCACCAGTTTCTGCAACCTGGAAAATCAAAGTTTTGGAAACTGTGATTCCAGCAGCAATATCACCGTAAGCACAGATTTTCTTGGTCTTGCTTAGGTCGATGAAATATGGGTCTGCACTTAAATCAAAAGTAACTGTACCATTGCTAGCCATAGCTGCAGTGTCAGAACCTTCGATTTTGTTTGAACTTTGTTTTAGGTAAAAATTCAAAGCATCACCTGAAGATGCGCTACCAATATTGGTTAGCATTAATGAATCAATGTGGAATCCTTCAATTGAAGAAGTGTTAAAATTCCAACAACCTAATTCTACTTCTGCTTCACCTGAAATAACTGCAGCTGAACCAGCAACAGAAGCGACGTTTAATACACCAACGCTTAAGTTTGAGAATTGCATTGCATTACCAATTACAGGTAAACCTGTAACACCTGCATCATTAGCATCAATTTCTACTATTGATAAGTAGTCATTAGTACCAGATGGAGCAGCATCAATGTTAGCTTTTACAGATAAAACTGTATCTGCACTAACTGTCCAATTCAAGTTCTTGAAAGTTACTTTGTGAGTAGTAGTATTCAATGATTGATCATTACCAACCTGAGTAGCACCATCGTATAAACGAATAGTACCAAGATCAGCATCATAACCTAAACCAGCTCTTTGTAAAACAATTTTATCAATTTCAACAGTACCAGAAACACCTAAGTCAAATTTTGCAAATAAGACATTTTGTGCTCCCTTTGAAACGTACTGTCCTTCTGGATTACCAGAGTTCAATGAAACTGAAAGATCACCAGAAGCTACAACTGTACCAGAACCTCCACCACCACCTTGTGAAACATCAATATATGAATCAACCATAGCAGTAACATCAGCACCAGCAGTTCCCATAGCTAGGCTTGTTTCAAGTACAAAATCCCAGTCCCAGTTATTGGCATTGAAAGCTGCTTCATCAGCAACTAGACTCCATGAACCATCAGCATTTACATAGTATGTATCAGCTGAATCTGCAGGAGATACCAATTGACCTTCTGGATAAACAGTACCATCTAAGGCAACACCACTGTCAGTGTAGTTGGTGAATAAACTATCTGGAACATCAATAACCATTGATGACCAGTTATCACCATAAAGAGCTTTAGCAGCTGCTTCTGTTTCTACCCAGTAAAGCGCACCTTCTGGACCAACAGCGTAAACCTTTGGAACTGTAGTAATCTTAACTAACTTAGTACCTGGGCGAACCATTACGTTACCCACTAGATCGATAGCAGCTAGTTCGTCGTCAGTGACAGGAACAACACTACTAAAATCATTATACCAAGTCATGTAAGTAGACTGCGTTGGGAAAGTATAGCGTCCACCATCAGCAGCATAAAAATATACTGCAGCGCCGCTTGCTTTAATCAAATCGCCAGCTGACAATGTAGCAGCTGATGCAACTGGAATAAAGGCACCGATTCCAACCGTCCAACAAATTGTTGTAAAAACAACAAATGAAATAAAGACTTTTCTCATAAATTTTTTAATTCTCCGTTAGTCAAATGTTTAGCAAATTAATTCTTATAGAATCAATTGTTAAACACTGACAATATTATATTCTTTATTATGTAGTAGACGTTCTTCGACAGACTCAGGGTAACCCCCAAATCCGTGTCATCAGAACTCGACCTTTGAGACCACTACAACCCAAAGAGAGTTTCTTTAGGATTTATTTATATATTATTAATTAATTATATTTTAAATTGTATTTTTCTAAGATTAATTTAATTTTGACTTTCTTCATCAGTCACTTCTTCTGTCGCTTCTATTTCTATTACTTCTTCATTTTCTAAGTCTTCTAATTCTTCAATTCTGGCAGCTTCATCGATTTGATCCTGAACCTCACCCTCTATAGCAGTATTAAGAGTTTTTACATCCTCATCTGTACCTCGTGTAATTTCAGCACCTTGTTGTATCTTTTCTAAGGCTGACGCTAAATCTCCATGATTTAATAAATCTTTGGCATCAGTTAATGCTTGTTCAGCTTCACCTTGTTTTCCTTTTAATTCTTCAACCATCTCATTAACTGTTCCGGTTGACTCTTGCTCAACTGGAGCCTCGTCTGAAACTTCTGTTTCTCCTTCTTCACCGTCAGTCTCATCCTCAGCATTTTCATCTATATTAACTTCTTCGGTTTCAGCTGTTTCTTCAGACTGTTCGGTTTCTTCTTCCTGGTTAACGACCACCGCGCCACTCTCGGCATCCTTAGCGCTTTGTTCAACTTCATCAACCTTTTCTTGAGTTTCTTTGATATCTTCTTTTGCTTTATTTATTTTACTGTCAATTACATCAACTAAATCTTTTTCTGACAATGTCACTTCACCACCAGCAAGTTTATCAACAATTACCTCAACGGCCTTAACACCTGTTTCATCAGTAGCATCTACTGCCTGCTCTAAAGTCTCTACCAAATCCTTATCCTCTCCTAATTCTTCTTGTGTTTGTTTAAGCTTCTCACTGATCTCTTCTGTTTTTTCATCAACCTTTTTAGCTGAATCAACAACTGCTTGAGCTTTTTTGTTTCCTTCTTTTACTTTACCTAAAGTTTCAGTAGCTTTTTTCATTTCGTCGGTTAAACCATCAACGGCCACCTTAACCTTGGCTTTTTTAATTGACAGAACTGGTTCAGTCTTTACTACTTCTTCAATCTCTTTAATTCGCTCTTCCGCAAACTGCATATGCAGTTCTGCTTGTTTTTCCCCTACGGCAGTAAAGCCAACTTTGACTCTTTCACTGGTTAGCTTCACTGAATAAAGGAAATCACCGGGCAAACTACCCTTTGAAGCACTTACACCCAAAATACCCGTACTAAAAATAAATAAACAAATTACTGACAAAACACCTACTGGTCTAGCTACAAATCGCAACATACTTCCTGGTAGCATTGATTTAAACAAAAACCAGCTATTAATAAAATAAGACTGGCGTCGACTAGCGCTTTGACTCGTTATCTGAGATAACAAAAGTTCGCGCTGAGTCTTGACCCAGTCTTTTCTTGGTTTTACACTTTTCAAATCCTTAAGTTGTTCAACAACTTTATCCATATGATGTACGGATTACTGATTGATACATATTTACGGATTAACTTGGGGACCATTATTAACATCTCTCGATAGATCTGTACATCCGTACAAATCCGTAATCCGTAAACTATTGTTCACCAGCAATATCTTTTAGCGCAGCTAATGCTCGATGAAGTATTACTCGAACATTACCTTTACTTTTGTCTAAAATCTCGGCAATTTCGGTTATGGAAAATTCTTCAACATATTTAAGCACAATAACTTCTCTATGATCATCCTTCAATTTCTCCAAATGTTTTTCAATGCTTTTAATTTCCAGCTTCACGCTGATCTCGGTTTCTAAATCTCGATCATCCTTAATACGCTCCATGTACTCTTCATCAGTGCCAATAAAGTCTTTGCTTTTGATCCGATAATGATCAATCACCGCATTTCTGGCCACTCGATACAATAGGGCATTCAAATTACCAATCTTGCGATTAGTTTTGTTGATATATTCCCAGGTCTTCAGAAAAACTTCAGAAGTAATATCTTCCGCAATTTCTTGGGATGAGACCTTAAAAAAGACAAATCTAAAGATGCGGTCCACATAGATATCATACAACTGGCCGTAACTTTCTGCATCCTTATTCTGTCGAACCTGATATATCAGGAACTTTTCTTTTAATGAGGGTTTCTTCATTTATTAAGACGTCGTTAGCTTAATTTTGTTACAATCTGGAAGTAAGTATTATAAGTATTAGATATACAAAAACATGAATCCGTATACCAAGTACCGGCTTCCCAAAGAGTGTTTAGATTAATCAGCCAGAAGCTAATTAACTGTTCAAAATTATATAGTAAATATACTATTTTGTAAAGAGCTAAATAAGATTTAAGATTGAAGTTTTAAGACTCAATTGAAATATGTAATTAAATCATTCTAGGTCTATTAACTTTAATCTTCGCTCTAACAACTTAAATCATTAATGACTATTGACAATATTATAGTACTTGTATACACTAAATACAGAACGTTTGTATACACTAGTGTAGACAAACGCCCAGCAATGTAAAATACACAACACCCAATACATAATACAAATCAATCAGTACATCAGTATAAATCAGTAATCAGTATTATGCAAAATAAGCCAAAATACCCCGTTCGAGTATCAGTTTCTGAAGCAGCCAGACTATTCGGGGTAGATCAACATACAATCAGAAGAGCTATAAAACGTCAGGAATTACGTTATATTGTGGTACAATCAAGATACAAGGTTAACTTCGAAAGTCTTGTAGAATGGTCACAAAACCGCATAACTGTCAAGAATAAAATGGAACAACGCGGTATCGGTCAATATGTGGACAAGTGGAAAATTCGGACAAAAAAGTTCAGCCCAGACTCAGATTTGGTGAATTCAAATCCAAAAGATCAAACCCCAAAGGAAATCTAAAATCCAAAAATGAGCCAGAAAATCTCATTTAAACAAAAGTAATTCACCTTAATAGCACAAAAACAAGTACCAAAATGGTGCTGTTTTTTAATTGATTTTATCCCGCAGTCTGGTATAATATAATGGAATTCAACTAACTATTTCCCAAAATAAAATATGAAAAATAACACCTTCACAAAAAAATACGTAGACTTCCTTAAAAAACTGAAAAAAGGGAAACTAAAACTTGGTCAAACGATCAAAAGAATTAAACACAAAGAAAGCTCCCAAGAAATTGAAAATATTAGAAATGATATTAATAGTATTTAAATTGTAAATATGCCAAAGTTTGAACAACAACAATCACAACCAGAAAAGGCAAAAGAAGGCCAATTCATTTCTTTTCCAAAGACAAGGGAAGAACTTATAGCTCAAATTAAAAAAACAACATCAGACTCTCTCGCCAACGCGGAAACACTAATAAGCCAAATGGGGTTGCAACAAAACCCTGAAGCAATTCAAGCATTGAACGAATTCAGATCAACCACTGAGCAAGCTGCAACAGAAACTGGGATTGAAAATCCTTCTCAAAACCCAGAGAGGCAAAAAATTCTGGACGAAGCTCAAAAACTGGTCCAAGAAAGCGAACAACTCAGAGATCGGCCCGTAATGGTAAAATATGATACAGATGTCGAGTTCGAAAATGACGGCAGTTCTGCTAGAGAAAAACTCCAGGAACTCATTGACTCAGGACAAATATCCGCTAAAAAGGTGGTAGAAATGACTCAAGAAGCTACAACAGGTATCCAGGCAGGCCATGCAGAAAAGGCCTCCAAAGAAACCGAACAACTTGAAGAAATGAAAACTGCACTCGAGAAACATAATTTAAAAGTTGGAACTGAATTTCACGTAACCAAAGGAGCCTCCCTTGACCATGGCAAATATTCTGTTTCCTCTATCAATATAGCAACTGGAAACGTATCTATTGATAAATTAGACAAATGGGGAGACACAGAGGTCAGTTACTCTTTCAATCCCGAAGAAGCTGCTAGTTTTGTTGACTTAATGAACAGAACAGAAGAAGGGCAAGAAAAACCGAAACCAGTAGCAAAAAAAACAATTTCGACAGAAACCAGCCCAACACAACCAGAAGAATCTCCTAGCTTGAGAAATGAACTGCTCTCAGCAAATAGGCTTGCTGATATTTTTCGTGCAGTAGAAAAAAGTGGCGGAATACAAAGAGGGGAAGTTACCATGTCTCCAGAATCGATAATAAATTTGTCCCTGATGTTTTCCCGAGGAGATCTTCCAGCAGAAAAAGTCCCGGAAGAAGATGGGCTTCGGGAAGCACTAGTAAAACTAAAAGCAAAACAAACAAAAGACAAAGCTATTAAAAAAGCAGAATCCAATGTCACAAACAAAGCCCCAGAGTCTGAGGTAAATGTGGCTAGCGAAATTCAAAGAGTCACTTCTTTCGACGCACTACTAACTTCAGTAGAAAAACAAGGCCTTGAAATACAAGGCTCCCAACAAAAATTCACACCAGAAGCACTGACCGATATAATTAAAAAATCCGTAGCCGAGAATGGCCTGTATCTATGGCAACCAGCAGTGACGGCCTGAGGAGAAAACTGGAGGAATTACTTATTACAGACCTTGACGAAACCGGGCTAACAAAATCACTCAGAGATGTTGAATACAAATTAGATACTCAATCTTATTACACAGGGACCAGCGTTTCACCTGAAAAGAACACGAGAAGAAATAGGTTGCTTGAGTGGGAAAATAGACTAAAAACAGACTTAACAAGAATTAAAAAACGACTTGGAAAATAGGCTATCCATTATATTATGCACCAAAACATAGAAATAAAAGCAAAATCCAGCAATCAGGAAGAGATTAGAGTAATACTAAAATCGAAGAGTGCTGATTTCAAAGGTATTGATCATCAGATTGATACCTATTTTAAAATAAATGTTGGGAGATTGAAATTAAGAGAAGGAAAAATTGAAAATTATCTGATCCATTATCAAAGAGAAGACAAAGCAGGCCCAAAGCAATCTAATGTAATTTTATTTAAATCTGAGCCAAAATCAACACTAAAAAAACTTCTAACAACTGCATTAGGAGTTTTAGTGGTTGTGGATAAAAAAAGAGAAATATATTTTATTGATAATGTAAAATTTCATATCGATACAGTAACTGACTTAGGTGAATTTATTGAGATTGAAGCAATTGATAGTGACGGTAGTATTGGTAGCGACAAACTGCTAGAACAATGCAAACACTACCTTGATTTATTTAACATCCCTAAAGATAATTTAATTTCAGGTTCGTATAGTGATTTATTATTACAAAAATAACTATGAAAACTTTAACTTCAGCAGACGCAAAGAAACTTGCGCTTAAAATACTCACTGAAATCAACCCCCTCGACCAAAGGGAGTTTTTGGTGGTTCATTCAGAAAAAGTTGGGCAAGTTGCAAAATTAATTGCCCAGAAATTAAATATTAGAAGTGAAGTATTTGAAATCGCTGGCTGGGTACACGATATTGGCTATTCAAAAAATTCTGGCACTCATGCAAATTTTGCAATTCCAATATTGAAAGAATTAGGTTATGAAGTTGATGAAATACTTAAAGACTGCATTTTGAACCACGGCAACGAAGGCAAACCAAAAACTGCTGAGGGCAAAATATTTCAATTAGCTGACAAATTCAGTATTTTTGATTTAGATGTAATTAAAATCATACTTAAACATGGAACCTTTCCACTAAAAGCCGAAGATATTGCTTTTCTAAAAATGATGACGGATAAATCGTTTGAATTATTGAAACAATTTTCCGACTAACCAAAACTCTTTTCTAAAAAACTATATGAAAATAATTATTGGTACCAAAAACCAAGCCAAAACCCAAGCGATTAAAGATGTTTTTGAGCAAGTTTTTTCGAATTTAGAAATTACCAACGAAAAATTTTCTTCCGACGTTTCGGAACAACCGCTCTCAGAGGAGGAAGGAATAAAGGGAGCACTCAACAGAGCGACACATGCGAAGTATAAATATCCTACTGCTGATTATTGTATTGGAATGGAGGGTTATGTTAATACCAACAATTATGGTATGTTTTTGGCTGGAGCTGTAGTAATTATCAACAATGAAGGAAAAGCCGGAATTGGCTTAAGTGCCAAAATGATTCTTCCAGCTTTTATTCAAGAAAAAATTAACGAGGGACAAGAACTTGGTCCATTAATAAAATCGCTATTGAACGATACTGAAGGAAAAATTAGACATTATGACGGGACAAACGGAATTTTATCAAAAGGCTTATACAACAGAGTTGATGAATTCAAAGACGCTACTAAATGCGCTTTGGCGTGCTTTCAATCACCTGAATTTTATAATGAAAACATAAATTAACGATATGGACAATTGCATATTCTGTGAAATCATTACCAAGAAAAAACCCGCTAAAATCATTTACGAAAATAGAGATGTACTTTGTTTTTTACCAAAAAAAATTGAAGTTCATGGTCATACACTTATAGTTCCAAAAAAACATTTTCAAGATTTGTATGACATTCCAGCAAAAATTCTTTGTGAATTAACAAAAGCTACAAAATTCCTAACCATTGAATACCAAAAATCCATAAAGGCAACTGGAATAAACTTAATGCATGCAAGCGGTAAAGATGCACAACAATCAATATTTCATTTTCATTTCCACTTACTTCCAAGATTTCAGAATGATAGTTTGGACACATGGCCAAAATTTAAAAAAATAAAAGTAGATAATGACGAACTGTGGCAAAAACTATTTCCTGGGGTAAACTAAAGGATAAACTTTAAATAAGCACACAATTAACAACTAAAATCTATGGAACCAAAAGAACCTACAACTGAACAAAACCAAGGTCTTACCTTTAACTCTCTTAAACAAGAAATGTTGGACATGGAAGGATCAACTATGGATCCTGAGAATTTTGCCAAATATTTAGTCTGGTCACTGGCCAGATCTGGTGCGAGCAAAGAGCAAATATTAAGTGCGGCTACAGAATTCAATTCTGAATTCCCACATTTTCAACTTGAAACAGTAGAAGAACCTGTCAGTAGCACAGATGGTGTTAATGGAGGTGTTGACGGCCCATATTTTAAATTCAAAAAAGAAGTTGCTCAATAAATCACTAAATATAACTTTTCAATTTAAATAGAACTATCATGAATAGCGCAAAGCCCGAACAATTTATGCCATCGCAAGCAGAATCCAAGAAAGCCGAAAGCATATTAACAGAAGAACAACGAAAAGCCTCTAAAATTCGAGAAAAATATCATGAGCAATATCAACCACCTTGGGAAGATTTTGCTGAAAGCAATATAGATAAAGTCTCTAAAAAACGCAAACCACCAACGCCAGAGCAGATCAGAGACATGAATCAAAGAATGGTTGAACTTGGCGAAGCATTTGAAGGTTCAGATTTAAATTGGCATTTAGACGGTGCCTTGAATATTTCTTTTTTAAATGGTGCTGGGGACAATCCCGATAATTATATTGGTAACCACAAAGATGTCGATATATCAGTTGAACAAAGCGAACTCGCTGAACTTGAAGCTCAACTATTAGCAAAAGGTTACGGCTTCTTTTTATCTAGAACTGACGGTAAAACAGGCAATAAAGTGCTTAGACGCGTAGACCATGAAAATTTTCACGATTCTGACACCGAACATATGCTTATTGCCGCCATAGATAAAAACGGCAAAGTTCGCAACGACAAAGCACTAAATTTCGTTGATGTTCATATTATTGAAAGAAATGAAGAAGGTGAACCATTAGGAAAAGCCGGCGTCACTATTCCAGAAAAATGGGCCAGACCACAACCATTAAAAATTCATGATCAAAAAATTAACTTATCCCATCCAGGAAAAGTTTTGTATTACAAGCTACATGAGGGCAGGGACTATGACATCACTGATATTCAAAGATTAATAGAAACAGGTGAAATAACAGAAGAAGACGTTGATGACGTGGGAGAAATTTATGAAAATGAATTTAAAAATAACCTCGAACGTGGACAGAAAGTTTTCAGAAACGTAGCCGATAAAATCAAACCAAAAATGTCTGCAAACGATATTTACAAGGTTATAAGTGAGCAACCTGAATTTCAAAAAGGCACTGACCTAGAAAAAGGCCTACAACAACTCGCTCAAAAAATTTCCGAATCAGAAGATAAATCCACAGAGGGGATACTCCGAATTGCTATAACAATGTTTCAAGTTGAAAGTAAAAACAAAGAGAAACGTAACGAAATATACAAAATCAGACAACAAGTGAAAGCTACCAATGAGTTGAAACAGTTACAAGCTGAAGTAAAAAAATATAAAAAACACCCCGCAGATTAAATAATCCTTTTATAACCAATAAAAACTATGACGAAAAAATTTGAAGATGGCCCAGCGGGGTCAGAAAGCCCGAAAGAATACTCCGCTCAAGCTTTACAAAAAATTCATCAACTTACCATTAAGGTACGCAATTTAATTACTTGGGATCTAGGTTCTATGTGTACAGACACGGAAGAAATTCAAATAGTCAAGGACTCAAAAAATGCAATGGATGAAATCGAAAATATATTTAAAGTTCCCAAACAACGATATTTATATAATGAGAAAAAGAACACAGAAAAACCACCCAGTAAAAGCCTGCTATTGTCTAATGAAGCTTTTGCAAAAGTACAAGAAAATTTAACTAAAATCCATAATATTATTGGTTGGGACATTGAGTCGATTTGCCATGACGAAACAGATCTTAGTGTAGTGAAAAGTGCCCGACAAGCATTTGAAGAACTAAAAGAATTATTAAAATAAATTATATAAAAAAAGGGCGTCAACTCATTGAGTCAACGCCCTGTGAAATTAAGTTCTAAGCAACCTCGAATTCGAAAACATCTTTGTCTCCGATTTCCTCGTTAGCCCAGACTTCCCACCACACATCATGGACGAGGTTAATCTGAGTATCAGTCAACTCCTGAGAACAAACCGCAATATAGCCGGTTGCTCCATCATCCGCTGTGATGTGGGTGAAGTACGGACAGTTCGTGCCGTCAAACACGTCCCGAATGGCCTTTGTAAGTATCGGACCAAGCGGTTCATCAGGCTCATAAAACGGAACCGAAATCCGATCTACATCATACTCTGTTGAAATGAAACGAAACTTCATCTTCATGATCAACTCCTTTGATCTATTTTTTTCAAGGTGAATTGATTAACAGTTGTCACTCCTTGGGAATGAACTTAGTAAGAATCATCACCTCGACGTCAAACTTGAGCTTGCGAAGCTCCTCGATGATGTCCTCGATATGATCATTCGGGGTGGAGACCAACCGCAGATACGGCTGGTGGACATTGCGATGATCCGTGACCTCAGACAAAACCACGGTCAATACGTACTCATCACGATACGACTTGTTCTCGAACAGTTTGGCAATCATAGCCGAAACGCCAGCAGCCTGCACTTCCTGAAAACCATACATCTCGATGTTAGGCATCTTAACCTCCAGTTTGTATTAATTACTATGTCTAACTACTTATCCTGATCTACTGTTGGAGAACTCTGACGCACCCAGCAAAACCGAGTGCCTCGCGAGCCAAAGCAGGCCTTCATTGGTCGACCCATTTCATCCCGCGGAACATCTTCTTGATTCCCCCCGAAAATGATAATCAATCCGACAACCAGAATAAAAAGAACGCCACCAATTACAGGTTCCATGAAACACCTCCATTGTTTCTTTATTATGACAACTTTCTCATCTGCAAATATCGTCGAACTCCAGCAACTGAAGTAAACAGAAAAAAATATGTCTGCATTGTCAGTGCGCCCCAGGCATGGGCAATAGCAGTTTCAACTCCTACTGCAACCTGTCCGCCAACCATGGAAAGGGTAAAGACAATGAACTCTCGGTCTGACAATTTTCCGCCTCGCCAAGAGAACCAAGCCCAGCCAATCATTTGAATCGCGATACAAATATATAGAAAAATCATTTCGGCCCCCATTTTCATTCAAATCTAAAGAACAATTTATTATAGAAAAAATTCCTGCTTTTGTCAAGAGTTACGTAATAGCTCAACACCTTTGCAATATTAATGAGTTAAATTTTACTTACTTAGCCACCTGGGGTTGAAAACCCTAGGCTATTATATTCTAAACCCCCATAAATGGGGCTAAGTCTCTTCAGGCTACTTTAGTAGCCTTTACAAAACCTAGCCTGGCCCTTTCAGGACCAGGTGGCTAAATACAATAATTATGAACATTTACATCCTAGAATTAATTACATTTAACTCCACGACAAGTGTTGCCAAGCTCTTGACCTTATTTCGTCATTATTAATTATAATGTACTAAAATTAAACAATAAATGCTTTCAATTCAACAAATCTCCCTTCCAATCACGCATAGTGAAAATGAACTGCAAAACAAAATTGCAGTGATTTTAGATTTAAAAGTTTCAGAGATTAAAGCATTCACTATAACTAAGCGAGCCATAGATTCAAGAAAGAAATACCAGATGATATATTTCGTGTATTCAGTCGCAGTTGAAGTTGACGAAGAACAAAAAGTATTTAACAAAAAAATCGTCCGACAAAATATTCCCCAGCATAGAATAGAAATCAAAGAACCTTATGTTTACGAAATTCCAAAGATTACTTCAAAGAAAACAGGCAAACGCCCAATCGTAGTTGGAACCGGACCTTGCGGTCTATTCTCCGCTTTGTTACTGGCTAAAGCCGGCCTAAAACCGCTGGTAATTGAGCGTGGTGGTGATGTCGATTCACGAATAAAAGATGTTGAAACATTCTTAAGCACAGGAAAGTTAAATCCTAAATCGAACATTCAATTTGGTGAAGGTGGTGCGGGCACTTTCTCAGACGGAAAACTAAATACATTAATCACCAACCCACGAATAAAATATATTTTTGACGAACTGGTCCGTGCCGGAGCACCCGCGGAAATACTTTGGGATGCCCAGCCTCACATCGGAACGGATAAAATTCGCCAAGTTGCAAAAAACATTAGAAAACAAATCGTTAAACTTGGCGGTGAGGTGCGCTTCAATACTGAGCTAACCGACATTAAAATTAATAAAAATAAAGTGACGGGTGTAATTTTAAATGGCAAAGAGGAAATTGAGACTGACAAACTTGTGCTAGCTATCGGCTACTCAGCCCGCGACACATACGAGATGTTATTCAATAACAAATTAGATATCGAACAAAAACCATTTTCAGTCGGCGTACGAATAGAACACAAAGCTGAAATGATAAACAAATCGCAGTACGATAAATTTTATAATGACAAAAAACTTGGCCAAGCCAAATATAAACTGGTCAGCCACAGTAAAAAAAATCGAAGTGTCTATACCTTTTGCATGTGCCCTGGCGGATATGTCGTCCCCGCAACTTCCGAGGAAAGTTGCGTAGTTACAAATGGCATGAGCAAGTACGCACAAGACGGAGACAATTCAAACTCTGCATTACTTGTAAATGTAAAAACTGAAGACTTTGAATCCGATCACCCGCTAGCGGGCATTGAATTTCAAAGGAAATGGGAGAAAAAAGCATTTGAGGCCGGTGGAAGTAATTATCATGCTCCAGTTCAGTTAGTAAATGACTTTTTAAACAAACAAGAGTCTAAGGGTGTTAATAGTATAATTCCAACTTATAAACCTGGGGTGACACCAACTTCGCTGGACAAATGCTTACCTGACTTTGTCGCTGATAGTCTGAGGGAAGCGCTACCAGAGCTAGAAAGAAAACTAAAAGGGTTTGCTCACCCAGATGCTGTACTTACTGCAATTGAAACTCGTTCTTCATCTCCGCTACGTATCACGCGAAATAAGGAAACAATGCATTCTAATATTACTGGTATTTATCCAGCCGGCGAAGGGGCTGGCTATGCTGGTGGCATTGTATCATCTGCTGTAGATGGTATGCTGGTGAGTGAGGCAATTATAAAACAGCTTCAATTATAAACACAATATAAATATGAGTAAAAAGGATACTTCAATCATACTTTTCCACGAGAAACAAGTTCGTCGTCACTGGGACGGTGAAAAGGAATTTTGGTATTTTTCTATTATTGATGTAATTGCAATTTTAACGGGATCATCTATACCCAAAAGATATTGGAGTGATTTTAAAGGCAAATTAAAAGAAGAAGGGAGTGAGGTGTACGAAAGTATCGTACAACTGAAATTTATGGCTAAAGATGGCAAAAATTATGCCACTGACTGTTTTTCAACCGAAGATTTACTGCGTGTTATCCAATCTATTCCTTCACCAAAAGCTGAGCCTTTTAAACTCTGGCTTGCAAAAGTCGGGTACGAACGAATAGAAGAAACCGAAGATCCAGAATTAGCGATTAACAGAGCAATGCAGACATATCTTAAAAAAGGATATTCCAAAGATTGGATCAATCAAAGACTTAAAACAATTGAAGTCAGAAAAGATTTGACAGATGAATGGCAAGAACGAGGGGTAAAACAAGGTCTTGGATTTGCTATTTTAACAGACGAGATAACAAAAGCATGGGCTGGAAAATCTGTAAAACAGTACAAACAATTTAAAAATCTTCGAAAACAAAATTTGAGGGATAACATGACAAACCTTGAACTTATTTTGAACATGCTTGCCGAGGCGACCACAACGGAAATTTCCAAAAAGAAACAACCAAAAAATTTAAACGAAAACAAAGAAGTTGCAAGAGCAGGAGGCGAAACAGCCGGAAAAGCGAGAAAAGACATTGAGAACAAGACTGGAGAAAGTGTTATCTCCTCAAAAAACGACAAGCAACTAAACAAGCCAAAACAAGATTTACTTCAATAAAATGCCAAAGAATAAATACAACCTAGCAGTGATCGGTGGTGGACCCGCTGGAATGATGGCAGCCGCGCGCGCAGGAGAGCTTGGTTCTCGCGTTATTTTGCTTGAAAAAAATACCCAACTTGGCACAAAACTTTTGATTACTGGAAAAGGTAGATGTAATATTACTAATGCCGAAGAAGATCTAAAAAAACTTATCAATGTATATGGACCAAATGGTAAATTTTTGTATTCTGCTCTGAATAAATTTTCCAACCAAGATGTAGTAAATTTCTTTGACAAACATGGTATAGAAACAAAGATTGAACGTGGTAATCGAGTTTTTCCAACTTCAGACAAAGCTAGAGATATTGTTGCCTGTTTGAATAAATATTTAACTAAAAGCAAAGTCGAAATCAAATTCAATAGCTCCGTTGAAAAAATAATCCTAAAAAGTGATAAAATTGAAAAAATCATTTTACAAAATGGACAAGAAATCATAGCTGACAATTATTTAATCGCAACCGGTGGAAAATCTTATCCTGGAACTGGTGCAACTGGTGATGGCTACAAATGGCTGAAACAACTTAGCCATACAATTATTGAACCAAACCCAGCACTAACTCCGATTATAATCAAGGAAACAATTGTTAAACAACTGGAAGGATTGAGCTTGAAGAATGTTGAAGTTAGTTTGTGGGCACCCCCGAACCAGTCACTTCGTTCCGGTACAGGACAAGGAAAAAAGTTAGCTTCTGAATTTGGTGAAGCGCTTTTCACTGGCAATGGCCTGAGTGGGCCGATTATACTTGATTTAAGTAAAAAAGTTACTGAAAATTTGGACAAAAAGCTTCAAATCAAAATTGACTTCAAACCAGCGCTGGATTATCCGACTTTAGATAAACGGATTTTAAGAGATTTCGCAGAACAAAAAAATAAGCAATTCAAAAACAGTTTAGATAAACTACTACCCAAAAAGCTCATTCCTGTTATAATTGAACTTTCAGAAATTGAACCTGACAAAGCAATAAACGAAATCACCAAAGATGAGCGGAAAAAATTACTAAAACTACTAAAAGAATTTGAACTTAACATTTCTGGCCTAGTCGGCTTTGAAAAAGCAATTGTAACTTCCGGTGGCGTTAACCTAAAAGAAGTTGATCCAAAAACCATGAAGTCAAAAATAATTGATAATCTATCCCTAGCTGGCGAAATTCTCGACATCGACGGCCCGACCGGTGGATATAATCTACAAGTAGCTTGGAGTACAGGTTATACGGCTGGAGACAATCATTTTAATTTGAAATAAAAAACAGGTCCGCATATTTACGAACCTGGTATTATGAGAATTACTTAACTCAGAGCTGACAGAATTTCCTCAGCTGCGTTTTCACCATTGTCACGATTGAACAACCGTGTATTAAAGTCATCCCCCGAAAGGTCAACTTTCATAACTCGGTCCTTGATATAGTCGAAGTATGTCTGACCAGACGCCAGTAACCCACGTGCTTCCTCTTCCGTCATACGATCTGAATCGGCACGAAGTGCTCCTTGACCCTGAACCTTTGCATTGTTATACAATGCCGCCAAAACCTGAGCCTTGTCAAGATGTGAAATGTTCATTCAGAAAACTCCTGTCAATTTAAGAAAAAACAACATCACTACCAATGAATCATCTTCAACAATAAACAGATTACTCCTCTCCTACCTCCAACTTCCACTCATGCCCAGCATCAGCCACAAAGGTCTGCTCGACGTCCGCGCCAGACTTATATCTGCTGACAATCGTTCGAACAAGCCACCCACCAGGCACTTTCAGTCGACCCGATAAGACCGCGCAATCACCTTGCACTGAAGGTCCATTTCTAATTTCTTCCCACATAATCTCCTCCTCGAATCAGTTAACTTGAGAAAACTACTTTTATTCAAAGCACTGTATATAACAACAAACTATTTCCCCTTTTGTCAACCCAAATGACTAACCCCTGGAAAAAACTCAAACAAGAAACAATCTTTGATTCTGGCTACAGAAAGCTGATCCGGAAGACTTTTGAATTGCCCAACGGCAAAACGCATGAATTTGATATTAAAGATGAAATGCAAGTTGTTTGTATTCTTGGATTAACTAAAGAAAATAAAGTAATCTTAGTTGAAGAATTTCGGCCCGGGATGGAAAAAACTCTACTGGAAATTCCAGGTGGACAAGTAGAAGAAGGAGAAGATCCAACCGAAGCAGCCAAAAGAGAATTCCTAGAAGAAACTGGGTACACTGGAGAATTTCAATTTGTAGGCACCAATTATGAATGTGCTTATTCCAATCAAATTAAACATAATTTCGTAGCCAAGAACTGCTTCCAAAAACAGGAACAAAAATTGGACCCTATGGAATTCGCCGAAGTTGTTGAACTGTCGCTGGATGAATTTCGTAAACATTTACGAAAAGGGGAATTGACTGATGTAGAAACTGGCTATTTAGGATTGGATTATTTAAAATTACTTTAACCTTTCTCAAACATAAAAGAGCGGGCCATGAGCCACGCTCTTTGTTTTTATCAATTATTCTTCACCATCAATCTTTGCCATCAAACCCATAAATCCGGCCAGAGCGGTTACCATTTCAAGAACTACTAATCGATCGTTGGATGGAACCTGTTGACGTTTACCGGTCAAAAGAACAGACCACTTACCTTGTTCATACAGCTCTTTTAAATCATCCAAATGTGTAGACACAACAACTTCTGCTTGGGTCAAATCTGGAACAAACTCAACAACAGAAAAAAGATCTATTGATTGTTTGAAAGCTCCCATCACCGGAGACTCAGTTAAAAATAGATAAACCTTAACCTTTCTCATGACAATCCTCCCTTTGTCCTAACTGACAATTAAACTTAACATAAACATCTATCTGTGTCAAGCCAAACAAAAAAAGAGCCTCTGTAAACTCTCTTAAAAAATAATCAATTAATCAATTTTCAAATCCTAATTGAAATTCAAAATCGCAAATTCAAATGTTCTAAAGTAAATTTTGCATTTTGAGATTTAGGATTTGAAATTTAATTAGGATTTGGTGCTTGAAGAATTGGTAATTTTTCTTAACAATTGATACAATGAATCTTTTTATAATTTTTATTCTGAGCATGATCGTGAATCACATCTTCGTAAACTCTCTCCACTGAAAGCACAATATCTTTCCAATTATAATTTTTATCGACATGCACGCGAGCATCCTGACCAACCTTTTTAGCTAGTTCAGGGCATTCTAATACGTACTGTAATTTATCTTTTAAATCTTGAACGTTTTTATTTTCAAATGAAAAACCAAATCCACCAGAGATAGCTTCCATGTTTTCTGGAATGTCTGAAACTAATATTGGTAAACCAAAACTCATACCTTCCAAAACCACGATTGGTAAACCTTCACTCTCTGATGGGTGAACCATTAGAGATGCATTAGAATATAATTCCTGCCACAAACGACTGCCACCCTGAACATTACCAGTAAAAATAATATTTGGATTATCTTTGGCCTGTTCTTTTATTTGTTTAACATAATCATCAGTAAAGGCACTACCACCAGCAATAACTAACTTTTTATCTGTATTAATTTGTTCATATGCATCAATCAAATATTGTACGCCTTTGTGTTTTACCAAACGAGATAAGAACAAAATATATTCATCTTTTTTTAGATTAAATTTTTTAGCTTGATTAATAGCTACTTTCTTTGGCAACTCAATACCATTAGGAATGTAAACCGTATTGGAACTATATTTATCACTACAATACATTTGCAAAACTTTAGAAACGGTAATTGTGTCATGAGCAAATTTCACAGCTGTTAATTCGCCAAGATATAAAGCAAAGCGTGCAAACCAGCCCCATTTCTGATGTTTACGATCAATACAATGAAAAGTAATAACTACTCTGGTCTTGGGACAAAATACTCGTGGGATCCAAGCCAAAAGAGAAGGACCTACTCCGTGATAATGAATAATATCGTATTTGTTTCTAACTGCATGCCAAGATGCTCGCCAAGTATGACTGATAGCATCAAGATTTTTGGTTCTAATAGATTTTATATTAAGAATATTTACACCCTGATATTTTTTTAATCGCTTCGGTGTATACCATGGCCGAGCGTAAACAAAAACTTTGTGCCCCCGCTTGGCTAGGCCCACTGATAATCGCTCGACGTGTTTTTCAACTCCGCCGAACTTCATAGGAATTCCTTTTTGTCCGATAAAAGCTACTTTCATAGTTTAAGGTAAAAGTCAAAAGGTAAAAGTCCAAAATAAAATCTCTGATTATAAGTTTCCTAACAAATATTTTAACCTTTTACCTTTGGACTTATAACTGAGAAGTATATCACATCAACCACAAAAAGTCAAGGATATTCTCCATTTCTTGTTAAAATTATAACATAAAGTCATAAAACATGGAACATTAAACATAAAACAATCACTTGGGCCACCTCCCTGATTATGCTACAATAAAATTACTTAAAAATAATTCTTAAAATGAGAATCCTTTTCATCTACAAATTTGAATACCTCGAACCGCTGGGCATTATGAGCTTGGCAGCTTATTTAAAACAAAATGGCCACCAGTGCCATTTTGTTGATTTAGAATTAGAAAAAAACTACTTAAGCAAAATTAAGCAACTTCAACCAGACATTATTGCTTATTCAATCACCACCGGCCGCCACCGTTTTTATCAACAATTAAATCTGAAGCTAAAAAAACAGCAAAAATTTTCAGCTGTTTTTGGCGGTCCTCACGCCACCTTTTTCCCAGAATTTATAAATCAAGAAGGTGTAGATATTATTTGTAGGGGGGAGGGAGAACAAGCATTGCTGGAATTAGCCAATCTCCTCCACACGAACGACAGAGTGAAACATATTCAGAATCTCTGGGTTAAGCAGGACAACCAAATTTTCAAGAATGAACTTCGACCGTTAATTCAAGATCTTGACGACCTACCTTTTCCAGACCGAGAATTGATTAACATTTACCCAGCTTACCGAAAAATGCAACGCCGACAAATCATGACCTCCCGCGGTTGCGCCTTTAACTGCACATACTGCTTTAATCATGTTTACAAAAAACTATATCCCAACCAAAATCCGGTTCGCCGACGTAGTCCAAATAATGTTCTACAAGAATTACTTCACTTAAAACAAAATTTTAAACCTAAACGATTTCATTTTTTAGACGATAATTTTGTGACTGACGAAAACTGGTGTACAAACTTTTTCAAACAATACTGTCAACAAATCAAACTTCCCTTCATTGTACATACGCGAGTTAACAATTTAACTAAAAACATAGTCTCGACATTAAAAACCGCCGGCTGTCAAACAGTTTTATACGCCATTGAAAGCGGTAATTCAAAAATTCGACAAGATCTGTTAAAACGAAACACTTCTGATCAACAAATTTTAATGGCATCTTCATTATTAAAAAAATACAAATTAAAAACTTATGTTCAAAACATGGTCGGCCTACCAACTGAAACAATCACCGATGCTTTACAAACTATTGAATTAAATAAAAAATGCCGACCTGACTATGCCTGGTGTTCAATTTTTCAACCTTATCCCATGACTGACTTATGGGCCTTTTGCAAAAAAAACAACCTTCTATCCAACCAAGAACCTGATGAATCCTATTACCAAACTAGCGTTTTGAACTTGAAACCAAAATTAAAAAGGCAATTTATCAATTTGCACCATCTTTTTTCTATTGCCGTTGGCTGGAAAATCCCTTTACCAACAGTGAAATTTCTAATACAATTACCTATGACCAAGCTTTACTTTTTAATTTGGCAAATTCATCGCGCTTGGTGTTACGTTTTCAAGGTCAAATGGATTAATTTTTCAGAAATATTTCTTAAACTTAAATAATTTGGGAAATGATAATAAAACAAAAAATGATAATTATAAAAGTCTGACTCAGTTAAATCAGACTTTTTTGAATTCATTTTTCGCAAAACTTATTATCAACCTTGTTTACACCAGCGCCAACAATGCTACCGTTACCATGGTTTATCACAACAACCAATTCGTAGCAATTACCTGTGTTCGGACTTTGCCAAAAACTGTTTTGCCAAACTGCATTTAAAGGTGCTTCTTTGTTGCTAACAGCAACAGTTTCTCCTATTGGATCTGTTTGTTGTCTATCCCGAGAAAAAGTTGCAAAAAGCACAATGAGAATGGCCACAACAACCATCAATATAATAGGTACAGTTTTTTTCTTCATAACTCCCTCCATTTTCTTAACTATCAAGTTAAAGAACCGATTAAACACAATTTAACATTTACGAAAAGCGAAGTCAATCATATATTTGTGGTACAATAGCCTTAATGATCAATTCCACAAGTGACAATTAAACAACAAACATAAATACCCAAAACTCAAAGACAACTTTAGAAATTGCAATTTGCAAATTTGAACTTAATTGATACTTATTATTTGGATAATTGATAATTATACTTATATGCTCTATTTATACATCCTGATTGCTATCCTTTTTCTAATCCTTCTCTTCATTGGCGGGCTGTCAGCTGCGCCTTTTGTTCCAACCAAGAAAAAACAAATTCAGCACTTATTAAAAAATATTTCCATCAAAGATAGTCAAACTATTTACGACCTAGGTTGCGGAACTGGTAGTGTTATTTTTCCTTTAGCCAAAGCTTTTCCAAAAGCTAATTTTGTCGGAGTTGAAATTGCCGTTATTCCTTTTCTTGTTGCCAAAATAAAAGCACTTAAATTCAAAAATGCCAAAATTAAATTTGGAAATATTTTCAGAACTAAATTAAATGATGCTGACACAATTTTTATTTTTCTTTTAGCAGACAGTTATCCGAAACTAATAAAATCTTTGAAACATAAAGTAAAAAATGACTGCCAAGTTATCACTGAAGCTTGGCCCTTACCAAACATTGAACCGGTGAAACGAATTAAAGAAAAAGATTTATTAGCATTATATTTTTATCGAGGTGAACAGTTAAAATAAATTGTTATATTGTTAAATTGTCATATTGTTATAATCTCAGCCCCATTCATGGGGCTTTATAATTGCTAGCCTGAGGGTTTTAACCCCAGGCGTCCCAGTTGGTGAATAATATTTCTCCCTAATTTACAATGCCACCCAAAATTAAAACGCTATAAATCGTTTCATCTTACCGAAATGATACATTCACTCACTAAGCCGCCCGGGGTTGAAAACCCCGGGCTATATATTATAAAACCCTATAAATAGGGTTGGTCCAAAAATCCAACAAAAAAACCTGAGCTGTTATTACAACTCAGGCATTGTTTTTAATTATTCAGAGCATAATGCTTTGCACTCACTCGCTGAAAGTTGACAACCGTACAAGTAAGCCCCTTCAACATCATACAATCTGAATAGAACTTCGCTGTTTCTTCTTCAAAACGTTTCTTCTCAAATTCTTTTCCGTTGAATTCAGCGTATATATTCTTAATGTCCAGATAATCACCCCCAACGGTTCGTAATAGATAACTGACAAACCAATAGGTTTTTGAAGGTGGTTTTGCTTTCTTCTTTGCTGGCTTCATTGTGTCTCCTTGCAACTACTTGTTAAAGACATCATAATTTCCGACAAAAGTAATCCCTCGTGCCTGACGATAACTCACAGTTACCCGAACACTACGTTTGGGATGCTGAATCCAACTCTGAGTTGAAGACAGATTGAACTTTTGTTTATTAGAAAGGTGAATACTGAGCACATTACCCGGCCGATAATCACGGCAATCAAAATCAATCGCGCCGTGAATGGCATCGGTCGCAGCTTCAAGCAGCACAAAACGCTTGGCCTTACGACCATCAACCATTACATCATCAGCTTCAAGAACCAAAGCTGTGATATGGGAATCTGTTGTAATAAACTTTTTCTTTAAAGTATGCCTTAAGGTATCCAGAAATTTACCCATTTTAGCCTCCCTAGTAAAATTATATATACTTTTTGAACATTTAACCTTAACCCATTTTTTATTTTTTGTCAACCCTATACTCATTTTTGCTGATATTTGGTATAATTAGATCAGATTAAAAAAAAGGGAGAAGAAAATAATTTTAATAAAAAGATTATCTCCTTTACCCCCTTATCTATTATAAACACTATGCAAAAATTTATTGCTGGTTTTGTTTTAATTTTGCTCGTTTTTACTTTGACCGGCTGTGCAGAAAAATCAAAAACCTATACTCTTGAAAAATTCCTCAAAAACAAAGAGGAACTAGTGGACAAACACTTCATAATTAAAGGTTACGTTGATTATTTTCGTCCTTGTTCATCGCAAGAAGAATGCACGGGCGTAAATTATATTATTATAACTGACAAAAAACAAGGTACTGACCGAACCAGAATGATCATCAATTTTAATTATGACCAGCGCGCGACATTCAATCACTTAAAAACTTTTGACACAGTTAAAATGGTGGTCAAGTATCACTCTGAACGCCCAGAAAATGGTGGCTCATCCAACGAGACAGGATTCTTTACCTTGCGCGACTTCGTGTCTGTAGAAAAATAATTATGGACCTTGATAAACTCAAACAATTAAATTTTCCAGCCGATCAATTTGCAATATTTGGAAGCGGACCAATGGCTGTCCGAAACATAAGACCAGCGGGTGATATTGACCTTATTGTTAAACCTGAACTATGGCAAGAATTGATTAAAGAATTCACTCCCGACAAGGATAAACCATATCGGATCGAAATTGGTAACATCGAAATATATAAACAATGGAAACCTTGGTTCAATGACATTATTGAATTGATTGATACTGCCGATGAATTTCAAGGCCTACGTTTTGTTAAACTAAAACATGTTCTAGCCTGGAAAAAGGCAATGGGAAGAGACAAAGATTTGCACGATGTTAAATTAATCAACAATTTCTTAAAAAGCTCAAATTGATTATGAAGCGCTACCAAAAAACGAGCATTTTAAAAATCACTCTTATCGTCTTAATATTTTTAATTATCCCATCACCAATTCTGCTACATCAAGATACTGGCGTAGCAATTCAGAAAGGTTTTTCTCCTGAAGTCTTAATCCTTATTGGATCAATAATCCTATTTACTGTTGGACTATCAATGGTAGCGGGTGACGGATTTCTACTCTGGAAGCATAGTGAAAAATCATTCTTTTTAACTGTAGTCTGCTTTCTTTATTTATTAATGATTCCTTGGCTGATAATTAACTTTGTACATATGTTGATTGGTAAAATTAAACACAAATCATAACTTCAATACTCACTAAAAAATCTTATGAACAAAGAACCCCAACCGACAAGCGGAGAATACAAACTTAAATCAGAAGACAAAAAAATTATTGCCAAAGAAAAAATACCTATTGGTGATCAATATTTAGATATTTTAAAAGAGCGCGGGCTGGATGATTACGCAACCGTTTATAAAAAAGTTTTGGAGATTGCAGAAACGATTAAAGCTTCTGGTGGCAAAGTCCTTTTAGTTGGCGGTAGTATTCGCGATATGATGATGGGTACAATTCCCAAAGATTATGATATAGAAATTTACGGACTTGAACCTGAAGAAATAAAAAAGATTTTAACTCCAATAGGAAAAGTTTCTGAAGTTGGTGAAGCATTTGGAGTTCTGAAAGTTTTTTTCCCGAAAGAAGGTCTGGATATTGACGTATCTTTACCTAGAAAAGACTCAAAAACAGGTAAAGGTCATAAAGATTTTTCAGTTGAAGCTGATCCAAACATGTCTATCATAGAGGCTGCTAAACGTCGAGATTTTACCATGAATTCAATTTGCGCGGATCCCTTGACCGGTGAAATTTTTGATGCTTTTGGCGGGCTGGAAGACATTAAAAACAGAAAACTAAAAATTACAGATAATGAACTTTTCAAAGATGATCCTTTACGGGTTCTCCGGGGCATGCAATTCATTGGACGCTTTGGGCTAGAAGTTGATAAAGATTCTGTGCCAATTCTGCAAGAAATGGCTCCGTTAGTTAAAGATTTATCCAAAGAAAGAATATTAGAAGAATGGAAAAAATTATTGCTCAAATCAGAAAAGCCATCGCTCGGTCTTGCGGCGGCAATGAACCTGGGCATTCTCCGAGAAATACACCCTGAGTTGCCACCACTCAGAGAAACTCCTCAGGAGCCTGAATGGCATCCGGAAGGTGATGTCTGGATTCACACTCTAATGGTTATCGACGAGGCAGCGAAAATTGCACGTCGTGAAGAATTAGATGACGCAAAAAAATTCACTCTTTTATTAACTGCACTTTGCCATGACCTTGGAAAACCAGCAACAACAGAAACCAGAGAAGATGGAAAAATTATCTCTCATGCACACGACAAAGCCGGAATTGAACCAACCAAAAAGTTTTTGGCCCAACTTGGCGTAGATAATTTAACAAGAGATAAGGTTGTTAAATTGGTCGGCGAACATTTAACTCCAACCTTATTTTATATTGAAGAAACTGTTCGAGGGAACCATATCAAAGACGGAGCGATCCGCCGGCTGGCTAAACGACTTCACCCCGCGACCATTCAAGAATTAGTTTTAGTTTCTGAGTCAGACCATCTTGGTCGTGGCGAATTTGGTAATACTGAAGTACCAGAACAACTTATGCTTGATCCGATGAACTACCCAGCAGGAAAATGGTTGCTAACCCGCGCTCGGGAGCTAGAAGTTGAAGACAGTCGACCAGCAGATTTAACCCAAGGTCGTCATTGGTTAGCCTTTGGTTTCAAACCTGGCCCAAACCTTGGCAAATTAATTCGTTTAGCAAATGATCTTCGTGACGATAAAGGCTTTTCACGAGAAATGGTTTTTGAAGCGGTTGATGGAATTGCTGATGAAGACAAAGCGGTTGCTAAATTGGAAAAATTATTAGAGCCGATTGAATAAAAAGTGTTTTAATGTGTCCGAATTATTTCAAAACAAATACCGCACCAAAACCCTTCGATTAAAAGATTGGAATTATGGATGGGACGCATTTTATTTTATAACCATTTGCACACATAAAGGCATTTGGTTTTTCGGCAAAATCAAAAACCAAAAAATGATTTTAAATAATTTTGGCAAAATTATCCAAAAAAATTTATTGAACATTCCCAAACATTTTAATTTCACCGAACTGGATGAACATATTGTTATGCCCAACCATGTACATGTGATTGTACGAATATTGCCCCACAAGGGTAGAGACGCGATTAATCGCGTCTCTACGAACAACAATGACCGTGGTGGCGTAACGGGGCAATATAACCCCATGGGCAAACAAACAATAGGTGAAATTATTCGTTGGTACAAAGGTGGATGCACCTTCCAGATCAACCAACAACACCCCAACAACATATTTAAATGGCAACCGCGATTTTACGATCATATAATTCGCAGTCAGGAATCGCTGGAAAACATTCGACATTACATTAAAATCAATCCTGAGAAATGGGAACAAGACAGAAATAATATAACAGGTTTATACTATTGAATAAAACTTTATGCCGGTGGTATGATTTGCGGCAAGAGCTATGCTGATATTGAAAAGAATTTAAAACGATTAAATTATCATAAATTAAATATATAATCTATGTTCATCCCCAAAGCAGCTCGCCTATTCTTAATGATTGTAGTTTGCCAACTGGCCGGTTTAATCGGTTCCGTATTTACAACGTCAAACATTACTTCCTGGTATCAAAACCTAACTCGACCAAGTTTTGCACCACCAAACTGGGTTTTTGCGCCGGTTTGGACAATCTTATTTGTTTTGATGGCCATAGCCTTGTTCATTGCTTGGGAAAATAAATTTAAAAAAGCCAAGCTTGGCCTTTTGTTTTTTGTAGCTCAACTTGTTTTGAACGTTTTCTGGTCATTCCTTTTCTTTGGTCTACATAATCCTTGGTTTGCTTTGATTGAAATTATTGCTTTACTAATCTTCATTATTTTAACAACTATAAACTTCTGGAGAACCAACCTGTGGGCCGGCATTTTGATGCTACCATATATCGCGTGGGTAGGGTTTGCTACAATTTTGAACTTTGCCTATTGGCGATTAAATTCATAATATATGAAAAACTCAATAAAAAAAGGTTTTGGTTTTGGATTAACCACTGGAATTATCACCACTCTAGGACTAATCATCGGTCTGGCTTTTAGTACTGGTGATAAAACAATTGTGCTTGCAGGTATACTAACTATTGCGATTGCTGACAGTTTATCAGATGCTCTGGGGATTCATATTTCAGAAGAAGCTACAAACCAAAAATCAAACAAAGCAATCTGGACTGCAACTATTTCAACCCTGGCAACAAAATTTATTTTTGCACTAACTTTTATAATCCCAATATTATTATTCACACTAACAACTGCTGTGATAATTAGTATAGTTTGGGCACTTGTTGCTATTAGTTTATTCAGCTTTTATATTGCCAAAACAAATAAAAAAAAGGCCATCAATGTTGTTGCTGAACATTTATTTATAGCGGTATTTGTTATTGTGGTATCGTATTTTGTTGGAACACTACTTAAAATGTAACAAACAAGGAAAAACAAAAATAAATAATACAATAGGCTCATGAAAAAGCCTATTTTTTAGTTTCCAAGTTTTAGATTGTGAATAGTGTATTTTTCATCCAACAAAAAAGACGCTCCGAAGATGCTCGAAACGTCCTTGATGTAATACTTAGCTTACTGACTCCTCCGCCGGAGAACGAATCATCTGTATGACCCCGAAACTCGCAATTCCCATCATCAACATGAAGGCAGAACCAATTACACAAAACCAATAGAGAACGGTTTTCTCAGTTAGCCCTCCCTCCGGGGTACGATCAGTCACAATCGACTCTCCAAGACCTGCCCAGGTCCCGAGATGAATGTCCGCCGACTCTGAAGAAAAAACCTTCGAGTAAACGTAATCTCGACAACTGCGATCTCCCTTGGAACACTTCTTTGACACAGCCTTATCAGCCACGTCTTCCGCACTGTGAATTGCGGAAACGTACTCACGATACTCACTCTCCGAATAGGTTGCTACTACTGTGTAAAGGCCAAAGCCAACGAGTAGGAACAAACCGATGAAAATTGCTGTCCAATAATGCATAGCATCCTCCGCAATTTAACTTCAATATTCAGACACTTACAGTATAGCACATTTTTAACACCTTGTCAAGGTTTAGTGTAAAGCAATTGAACACCAAACAGTAGTATTGTGTAAAATTAAACAAAAAAAATTAAGTTCTCGTAGCCAGTTATTCTAAGTGTGTATACCACTCTTACTGAGCAAGCTTAAGGTTATGCAAAGTATACTTTTCTAAATTTTTTACTTGAGCTTTTGTTAATTTATCACACGCCCAACCCCAGTGAAAGGAAATCCAATCTCCGATTTGGGGATTTTTTATAAATGATTCGTCGAGCATTTTGTAAACTATATTTTGTAATTCGTAATTCGTAATTTGTAATTGGTAATTATCAAGAGTTAAACATGGAGAATTGACAACCAATTCAGAATCTTTAATTTTAACAATTTTTCCCCAAGAAATTCGACACTGATCCATGGTTTCAACTGTGTGCGCCATAGCCGCTTTTCCGGTTCGCAACCAAATGTTAAACACGTGAAAACTATGATGCGGTAAAGCACCAGCTGGAATTTTACCAACCATCAATTCAAACTGCCGAGAAGTTAATTTCTTTTTCAAATGCAAATGATCCACAAAATGATTATATAAACCTTTCATCTTCACATTTTTAAGCAAATCATTACCAATCCAATAAGCCTCAACTACACGATAATCAAACGGATCACGAATATTATTTGATTTAGCAATTAATTTTAAATAAGGATAGAGTGTTTCAAATTCAGTCAAAGCATGATTCAAGCTGGAATGAGAATCATTGGTTACGGTCAATTCAAAAAGAGCGGAGTTCTGATCACCACCGCAGTATTGAAGTTTGTTCGGCATGAAAGCGTACTTAGCGCACATTAATATACCTTTATTTTGTAATTTATTGAGATTCATTTTGACTAAATTAAATCTAACGGACTAATTAAATTCTCCAACGCCTTATTGGTTACTTGAGTGTAAATCTGTGTAGTTTCCAATTTTTTATGCCCCAATAATTTTTGAATATACCGAATATCAGTTCCATTTTCCAGTAAATGAGTGGCGAACGAATGGCGCAAGCTATGACACGTTGCGGACTTCTTAACTTGACAATTTTTCAATGCTTGCGCAAAAACTTTTTGTAATGATCGAGTTGAAAGCGCTCTCTCATGCCTACCGGCAATGACGTAATCCTCGGCTTGTTTATTTATCAAAAAAACCTTCAATACCCTAACAAGTTTGGGTGATAAGATCGTAATCCTATCTTTGTTTCCCTTTCCTGACTTAATGTGAATTGTTTTTCGTTCAAAATCCAAATCTTTAACTTTTAGTTTCACTACTTCCGCCACTCTTAAACCGCTACCATACATTAAACTTAAAGCCAAACGATGCTTTTGATTAGTCACAGCATTTAACAGGATAGAAACTTCACCTAAATTTAATACAACTGGCAATGTCTGCGGTTTTTTTGGGTGTTTAATATCAACAAAAAACTTTCGTTTTAATACTTTCTGATAATAAAATTTTAGTGCATTTAAATTAACACTCAAAGTAGAAGCGCTAGCACCACGATGGCGTAAATCCTCTAAATATCTCTTTATGTCATTGTTATTTACAACCTTTGGAGACTTACCAAGCCACTCCAAGAAACGCATATTTATATTAATGTATGCACTACATGTTTTTGGAGAATAGTTTCGCAATTTAAGCTGATTTTTTAAATTTAATAACGTATCCAACTGCTTTGATTTTATTTTCTGATCTGTTATAATCATAGGGTATATATGAATAGCTAAAAGAGGGCCATTCAACTCCTTTTATGCTCTAATTATAGCACAACCTTTATGCGAACTTCAATAACTTCGCATAAAAGGAGTTAGGCGACATATTTTTGAAAAATTTGTTAATTGAAATGTTTTTAGTGGGCTTTAAGAAATAAGGAATTTGATTTTTTTTAATTTTTAAGAGGGGGGAAATATGGTGTTTTCTCCGCTCCGCTTCGAAAACGATTTATTATAAATTGAATAAACAAGAGAAATACTTATATAATACAAATAACTTTTACTTTTAAGGATATAAAACTATGGCACAATCTATTGAACCAAATATTGCAGATTTAGCGAACGGGTGGCTAAAATCATATAAATTAGATTACAAATTAGAACAAGAGTCTTTGAATATTGAAATTGATAAGGCTCTTTCCGATTATTTCACTAAAAATGGTGGAGCTGGTGCTAATCGTCCTGATGCTAAACTTCTTCTTCAAGATAAAAATTTGAATTTCTATCCAATTCTGATTGAGTACAAAGGATATAAAGACAAACTCGTAAAACTTGATAACGATGGTCAAGTAGAGAACAAAACTACCAAAAACGAACCTAATTTTAAAAACATAAATTCGTTTGCAGTAAACGGAGCTGTGCATTATGCAAATGCCTTACTTCATCATACAAGTTATACAGATATTATTGCTATTGGAATGACAGGGTTTAGAGATGAAACTGGAAAAATTCAACACGAAATAGGTGTATATTTTGTTTCTAAAAGTAATCTTGGAGCAGGGCAAAAAGTAGATGAATTTTCAGATTTTTCATTTTTAAAGAAAGAAAACTTTGACGGCTTTATTGAAAAAGTAAAAGCATTAAGCTTAACAGAAGAAGAAATTGAAAAGTTAAAAAAACAAAGAGAGAAAGAAATTGATACAAGCCTTGTAAGGCTCAATAACGATATTTATCAAAACGAAAAAGGATTAGGAGAAAACGATCGTGTATATTTAGTAGCCGCTTCGATTATTGCCACACTTGGAATACCTGGCAAAGTTGCACCGCTCGAAAAATCTGATTTAAAATCATCAACCGAAAAAGGTAATACCGATGGCGAAATAATGATGAGAAAAATTAAAGCATTTTTGGGTGAAAAAAAGCTACCAGAAGATAAAAAAGAGCTTATTCTTAGAACTCTTCAAAACACACTTACAACTAACAATATCAACAAAGTTGAAAACGGTGAA